>Ga0209363_1001219_pt1 | contig 11968 bp, 4 predicted proteins | sample WorMetexBAHAMAS3_FD_187385 | JGI IMG/M metagenome (GOLD analysis project Ga0209363, IMG submission 187385) | Marine gutless worms symbiont microbial communities from Max Planck institute for Marine Microbiology, Germany - Inanidrilus exumae... | ecosystem: Host-associated > Annelida > Digestive... | reverse complement strand
GAACTGTTTGATAGTGCGTACAGCGAACGTAAACACTCTACCTAGCCTAGTCCAACACGCGCCTCTGATTCGCCTGCGACGTAGGGCGCTATATAAATTCGTTTTGATTGATTGATTGATTGAAATGACCGCTTCTGTAAAGCCGATACGCCCGTGCGCGAAGCGTGCGCATCAGTGTGTGTTCGTGCGTCTAAATTGCGGGGTGCGTCCCCGCAGTTTTCCCCGCACTATAGACTTACCGACTTCCCCGCACCCCGAATTTTACACATGCCCGTAAATAGTGGCTGGACACTTTGCCTACAGTGTGGTCATTTCGCCTACTGGACAGTTCGCCTGCGAGACATTTCGCCTACTGCATGGACAGTTCGCTTGCAGATTGCTCATTTTGCATACAAGACTGCCAGAGTATAATGTGTAACGTAATATTTTGCTTTACGTTGCAGTCGCACAAACATTGGCACAAATATGGGCACAGGTTATTAATACGAACGGCTATATTTGCCTAATTTATCCGCAAAAAATGTTTTTACAAGTTTTAATCCAGAAAAAACATGCCAAAACCGCATCAGCAACACAGATGTGGTACTAATATCGAAGTAACAAGCCTATTAATAGGCTGACAAAAATACCAGATACCAGCAGAACTGAACTTTAAAATGTTCTATTTCCATTAGGTGTCTATACCTGTTTCCTTAAATTTTAAGACAAGTACATGTGGCAGTAATTAGGACCACTTCAAAAGCACAACTGGTGGCACACTTGCAATTATATGCCGTCCGCAACAAATCACTCCGATCTTGCCGAACCCCTTTCGTCATGATCATGAACAGCAGTGCTAGAATCACTGGGTATGGGGGATCTCCCCATTGTGGTGCCTTTGGCGCCTCGGTGTCATCCCCTACTACTTTTTCTTAATTCGACCACTGATGAACAAACTTTTAGCAGGCCATTGTGCTTACAAAGACTGCTGCCGATGGATGCTAGATTTCAGTACGTAGGCCTAACTACTGGTGATGTGTGAAGTACGTCGCTCAATGTTCTTACTATATTACACATTTGATTTTATTCTGTTTGTCTTCTTGGCAAATGAGCAATCTGTGTGCGAACTGTCCATTTAGTAGGCGAAATGTCTAGTAGGCGATATGTCCAGTAGGCGAAATAACCAAACAGTAGGTGAACTGCCCAGTAGGCGAAATGTCTCGTTTTTTACACTTGAGATGCATTTTGTAGTAGCTGCTACGATTTCCTTCCACATATCGGTTGTGATGGCGTGTGATGGCCTGCTAGAGTGAAGTCTTAAGTGGACTTCTCACTGACGTGTTGGAAAGTCGTTGTCACTCGTTGATGACGTTCGAACAACGACATTCGAACGTCAATGAGAACGCAACTGAAGTCTAGCAATGCTGTGAGACCGTCCTCACTTTCACATGCATCGAACGTCCTCGACGGCATTCGACAGAGTGCGACCGCCATCGATCGTGGTCGACGTCGTCAGTCTGAGTGCTACTGAAATTGTACGCCGAGAACGGGCTCAACAATTTAGCATTGCTAGATTTTAGTATATCATTTTCCCTGACGCCATCCACCGTAGTTGACAACGTTTGAATGGCATCAGTCAGAACGCTAATTAAATTTAGCAATGCTTTGAGACCGCACCCTGCGATCGCATGCATCGAACGTCGTCGACGGCGTTAGATGTTGTGCGACCACCATCCATTGCGGTCGATGGCCTCAGTTTGAAAGATACTGAAATCTGTCAATGCTAGATTTTGGAAATAACAAGTTCCCTATGCTTGTATTTGTAGTACACTCTATGGACAAGGAAGGCATGGTGGAGCCAATTTTCGACTACCAGTTTCGAGTGATACTGCTTGGAGACAGTACTGTAGGGAAGTCTTCTCTACTGAAGTACTTCACGGAAGGCAAGTTTGACGAGGGATGTGAGCCAACTGTTGGAGTTGATTTCTTTGCCAGGCTTGTTGAAATAAAGCCGGGCCTGCGAGTTAAGCTGCAGCTTTGGGATACTGCTGGTCAAGAACGCTTTAGGTATCATTTGCTTTACTTTTCTCGGCATAAATTGTTGTATATAAAAGACATACACATGATTTTCCTGCTGAATCTGGGTTATCCAATATGCAGTTGCCTCTTGTTTCTACGGGTGAATTTACCAAATTTTTATGCGACTGAGAGTGACACCAGAAAGAATTACTGATTGGACCTCATCCTTTTTCATCCTTTGACTTCTATAGGAACGGACAACTATAAGGTCAGTCACGAATGAGTCAGATTAAGCCGTACTGAAAAGGAATGTTTAAAATTTTGCACTCACTTTTTAAACAATCGCTGCATACTGTTGACTATTGTCAGGTCAATTACGCGGTCGTATTACAGAAACTCGGTAGGAGCAGTTCTTGTGTACGACATTACCAACCGTCAGTCGTTCGAGCACCTTGACGAGTGGCTCGACGAACTCCGACTTCACCTGTTGCCTCGCCAAGCCATCTACGCAGTTGTTGGTCACAAAGCAGATATGGCACCGGAGCACCGGGCAGTGACACAGGCCGAAGGTCGGAGATTTGCCGCCCGCCGTGGTGGTCTGCACTTCCTTGAAACGTCGGCGAAGACGGGAGAGAACATTGAGGAGGTGTTTGCCGTCATCGCACGGGACATTTATACGCTGCTGGAGCGCGGGACGGTTCAGATCGAGGAAGGCTGGGATGGGATTAAAACGGGATACTGTAACGGTGACACCTGTCTGCGACTGCGGATGCCCCGCACCAGGTCTCAGAGCTCTCGAGCAGACAGCTGCTGTTGATGAGGTACTGGACGATATTCTCTATAAGTGCTTAAAGTTCTTGCACATGTTGTTCAGTGTTTGTCTGGCAGTTGTGATGTCTTGCTTACCAGTTTGTTGTGCAGTGGCTCTTTCGTGAATGGTGTGATATGCTTCATATAGTCATAGTCTTGTATGACCAGATTGTTGATATGACGTATGATAAGTCTTTCATGTGTAGTTATTTTTATTATTATATAATGCTACAGTTTTACAAGTTATCTATAAATTTGTGTCAATATTCAGCCAGTTTGATCAATCCTATCTGAAATGTTTGCACATAACATAGATTGTAAGAAAAAACCAAAAGAAGGCGTAAGAAAATCATGCATATTTTTAGGTTTGTTACAAATCTAAATATTGAACAGTTTGATTCGATGGATCATGTTTGTGATTAAGATGATAACTAGACATCCAGTGCAAGTCATTAATTTTCAGCACTGCAAGACCAAATCCATAGCTTTCACTCCATGTCAATCCACAACTGAAGGATGGAAGGATGGTTTGACAGTTGAGTTTTCCACAGTGCGAAAGAGTTAAAGATGCTGTTGAGTTTGCATTAATTACTGCTCTTTTTTCTATAATTGTGTGTTTCAGCCACTAGGTATCAGTGTAACGTTATGCAAATAGATTTTTTATACTTCTGAGTAACAGTTGCTTTAGCTATAATCCGTGTGTTTTGGTGCATATGTCAGAGCAGTTGTATGGTATTTTTGTTTGATACTATTTATGCAGTATTATGTGAATGCCAATGTTTTATCTTGCCATGTAGTATTATGTCAACTAACTTAGGGGTTTATTGAAATGTTATATTATGGTGGCAATATTGCTTGCTGTGTTGTTTTATGCTAACTTTTTATGTGCATCTGACTTTCTAAGGCTTTCTAATGAATTACATTTTGAGCGTTTGATTAAGTTCCGTGTGCAAATTGAATTTTGATGCATTGAACAGATTTGTGTGCAAAGTATTGTGACAAAATACTTAAGTAAAAATGTAAGTAACCCATGAATAACCATCCAAAAGTTACTCAGGTTTAAAAGTATTACGGAAAAAAAATAATGTTACATATAAGTAAGAGACATTATTGGCCCAAGTTTTGTGACAGATGTAAGTGATAACTCGTGTGTTGTTTCAAGTGTGCAAAGACACATTTAGGCGTAAAATCTGATCGTTTATAAGAATACAGAAATTTCATTGTTAATAAGACTTCATAAAGCATAAAATTAACTATGCATGAAGTGTTTTTTAAATTGTTAATTGAATTTTAATTCCTCCTTTTGACTTGTAATGATTCCTGCAGTATGCAGAGTAATGACATAAAAGTATACATTAAAAGTTACTTTGTTACAAGTAAAAAGTAACTCCTATTTGGAGTACTCATTTACAGCTGAAAGTATTTTACTGGAGTATTGTAGCACATTGCTTTTGCTTTGCTACTGTTCTAGTCTGGTTCTCAGTGCACATTTTTATTTGGTTATTTTATTTTAATGTCAATGAATTGTGTTGGTCGTCATTGCGTGAACACAATAAGTCTGTGTCGAAAGTGCCATTAAACACCAGTCAATCAACAAACCTTGGGGACTCTAGTCAGACCTGAGTTGAACTGCTGTAGCTTCAAAAATCATCTTTTGAAAGTTACATCTAGGACTCTTGATACATCTGTTAGTTTGAAAGAGAACGAGTTCTGGCACATTTTTATATGCCCATCTTGATGGGATGTACTGTGGAAAGACCTTCATTAGGCATCTGCCCCATATGGGCTCCGGAGCATTAATGCTGTGTCCCATATGGACTCAGGGGCTGTAATGCACCCTAATTAGTTTGTTGATTCGGACACTATATAAATTTATTGCTTACTTTCTTACTTACTGTTTTCCTTACTTACTTACTTCCTTACTTATTTATTTTCTTAAACCTACTTCCTTAAGAATAGGCCTGCTCTGATTCCAGGCTGGAGGTTGTAAGAGGTGACCAAACCTGGCTTTAATTTTTTTTGTTTCTATTTTGTGTTATAGTATATTTTATAACAGATGCATGTTTTCTTTTGTTGTGTTAGATTTAGTTCTTCGCTACTAATGAAATGACCTGTTTTGTGTCTGGTGGGACATAAAACCTTAACGCAATCAATCAACCACTGGGTGTCTTCCACAGTAGTTTTTCTCAGACTTTTGGAGACTTGGTCTAAATGCTTACAGGCATAGTATCTCAGTCATATTCGACCAGAGTCAGATCTTAACCCTACTTGCCCATAAAACTCAGACTTTACGTCGATGATGAACTTTTTTGATGTACCTCCGCAGTACCGGCGCCAAAGTCTAGCAAGTAGGGGGGCCAAGGAGAGTTTTAGGGGGCACATAGCGAGCGATACATTAGGAAAAACCCTGGCCACAGCCCCAGTCAGGGGCCAATTTTTCTTGTGGGGGGGGAGGGGCTAATGCCCCCAATGGCGCCGGCACTGTACTTCCAATTCTTTTGGAATTGGTGAATAATGGCATTACTAATTTGGTACACAACTTGCCAGCAGACAATAAATTAACTGAACACAGTTGTAGTCCGGTTTACCTGAAGCTATCCCACCAGGCGGCTCACACTTTCTTTGTGGTGCCTTGTTCACGAGTGGGAAATTTGCAATTTTTGGATGTTTGTGTATGTCATGATTCAGTTTCTGGTAAGCAGAAGCTCTAGTGCAAATGCCGTGTTCGTCTGTGCTTGAAAGTTGAAAATGTTCTATATTCTGCTTCGCATCTGTATTGTTGTGCAGTTACTGTTACTGCTGTGGCAGCTATTTGCCGTTTGCAGCATACTCAGTCACGGTGTTTGTTGTGGTTGCATTTTGTTATTGTCAATAACATTCACTTACTGAGTTTGAATAGTAATTAGTAATAACTTTTGTCACCTTTATTCAATACCTTTCACCTGTGTTCAAACTGTATTACCACTTCCTTCTTCAGTGCTTTGATTCAGTTGGTTCAGCATCATGTAGTGCACCAGCTTGTAAAATATCCCACTCAAGCTGTTCTCAAAAGCTTCTCTCTGGTGCAGCTCTAAATTTTATTTTAAAAATCAACTTATATGATCAACTATAATTTTTAAACTGAAATCTTACACAAATTGTACTTTTTCAGTTAAATAGTCTACATAATTTCAAGTTACTTATTTAATCTAAATCTACTGTTATTGTTATATTTTTCTTTTTCAGTTATCTTATCTCAAGAATTAATACTCGTGACATTTTAATATTTATAATATAATTTTACCTTAAAGGCGCGATATGACCTAAATTGTGTTGAAAGCGCCGAACCGATACTCCTTCGGTGTTTTGAAACTGCTGATCATACATCGGTAGGGTATCTGACGAGTGAGAAATCCCATTCCAGCACTCTCTAAAGCCTTTTCTAAAGGGAAGCCCATGCTGCATTACTGTGTGCTGCGGCGTTTTGTTAGAATATAGACACGACCTGCTTCCTGATCAGTTGTCTAAAGAGATGACGAAACCAGGGTTGGTTTAGTTTTGTTTTGTTTTTTAAGGGAATTTTTAGTGTTTATTTGGCGGATGTAGGTTTGGTTTGTCAGTACTCTAGTCACTTGATTAGCTGGAAAGACTTCAAGACGACCTCTTACGTCAAGGAGAAGAGTTTAACAGCTTATGCTTTGTTGTAACTGCATAACGTTAGCTGTTCACTCTAGAAGTTCGATAGATCTGAAAATGTATTAAACATCAGTCGGACCCAACCAAACCTGATGTAACTATGGCAAACAGGTCAGTTGAACAGTAGTAGGTGTTGTGATGTGTATCTTCGTCATTTGAAAGAATAGGTAAATGGTTGAGTCATGTAATCACCAATGTGTTTGCATCTAAACACATAAGTGCTGTTTGTTTCTTTAACATCAGTAATCATGAGATATGATAGCATTCAAACAGTTCACTCACTATTGACAGTTGGAGTGTTAATGGTAATTGTCGTCTTTTGCGATATTGAGTTAAAAATTGTTGCTACCGCGTGCTGAGAGCATTTTGTGAATTGTGTTTCTTTTTGCTATCGTTCATTTGCCTTTGATGACCGTCCGAAAGCCACGTGCATTATCTTTCCACCATCTCGATAAACAAGCCTCAGCTGTCACAGACAAACTGCGTGAGTAACGTTCTGCGTCATGGCCACATGTTGCTAACAAAGTTGGGCACGCAGTGTGATGAACGTTTGACAGTTGAAATAAGCCGACAGCACTTGCAATGGTCCGATATGCAGTGGAAAAAAGCAGAAAATTCAGCCTAGTTCAGAGTCTTGGACAGCGTTCCAGGGAAAAGTGCCCTTATTTTGGAGATACCATAATTCCCTGGTAACACACTGTAAAATAAGTTAAGGGTTGCCTCTGTGCCAAAAACCAGGTCAGTCTGGTCAGCTATTTTAATACAATACTGGCTTATGATGGACAGGCATGTACTGTACTATTCATATGTAATGCAGTAAAAAAATCACTTTGCAGGCTAGGAATCGTATGCAACCGAGTTTACAGTATGGGTACCATCTACACACAAGTTTTGCCAAACAGTGTTTTGCATAAGATATTTTCAACAGAATAGCTGAGTTGGGCTTATAGCTAGCTTGGTGTTATTTTTGTGTGTTTTAAGCATTTTGTCAGCAGATTTGCAACAGTGACCTGAATTGTGTCACGTGACCTGTGTTAACATACATCGAACTGAGTAATGAGGTAGCTGGCGTACTGCTGGCATCCCTGCTGTCAGGAGTCTATTGATAGATCAAGAAATAGTGAAGCCAGTGGGCGATTTTTCCAGCTGGTGTCCTTTTTGGGGTAATTCACCACACAGGCACTAGTACTCTCTGTATCAATCAGCACACGAAATTTGAAATGCCTACTAGCTTCACCAATTCTATGGGTGACGTGACCCTAACCACGCCCATTGAGGAGTACTTTGTCATCTCAAGGGCAGACTAACACTTGATATATTCTACCAGCATACAAAATTTGGCGACACTTGCTTCAGTTATTCCGGAGATATAATAATTGTGGGCGTCGAAAATGAAAATGGGTCACGTGACCCTGACCACGCCTCTTTTAGGGTGGTTTATCATCTGAAAGACAGGACTTGATATAATCTGCCTGTATGCAGAATTTGACGACTATAGCTTCAGCCGTTCCAGAGATTTCATTGGGGCCCCGAAATTTAAATTGGGTCACGTCACCATGACCACGCCCCTTTTAAGGGTGATTTGTCCTACGTTTGCTGGGACTTGATATAACCTACTTGTATACGAAATTTGACCACTAGCTTCAGCCGTTTCAGAGATATGGTTGGTGCCCACGAAAATTTAAATGGTTCACGTGACCTGACTATGCCCCTTTCAGGGATGACCCGCGGGCTGGCACTTGCTACGATCAACCTACCTGTCAAATTTGAAATATCTAACTCCACCCACAATGAAGATACGAAAGGCGATACAGCATGTCGAAATTGGGGTAGTTTCGGATAATATTGGGTCACCCAAGTTCACTGGAAAATGGCACCATTCAATAGAGTGCATACGAATTCCTATTAGCCTCCCATTGTAACATTATCCATATCTTTCACCGTTTGTGGTCGAAAATCGCCACTCTTAACCACCCCCACCTCTATTTGGCGCCCCCTTTGGGGGTGACCCCGTTGGAATTTCTCCGAGATTTTTGGCATCAGAAAACGAGTCCCTGGGCAATGCCATACGATAGTATGGCATTGTTTGCGTGATCCTGTTTAACCATTTAAATTTTGGTGGGCACCAACCATATCTCTGGAACGTCTGAAGCTACAGTGATTAAATTTTGTACACATGTAGGCTATATAAAATCCCAGCACATGGAGGACAAATCACCCTTAAAAGGAACATGATCTGGGTCACGTGACACGTTTAAAATTTTGCGCCCCCCAATGGTATCTCTTGATTGGCTGAAGATAGAGTAGTCAAATTTTGTATACAGGTAGACTGTATCATATCTTAGCCTAAGGATGACAAACAACCCCTAAAGGGGCGTGGTCAGTGTCACGTAACCCATTTTTTAATTTCGACGCGTGCAATCATATCTCCGGAACAGCTGAAGCGACAGTCGCCAAATTTTGTATGCAGGTAGAATATATCAAGTGCTTGGCTTTCGATGACAGACTACTCCCTGAAAGGCGTGGTCAGGGTCACGTGACCCGTTTTTTAATTTTGCCCAATCATGTCTTTGGAATTGGTGAAACTAGGCACTTCAAATTTCGTGTGCTGATTGATACATAGGAGTACTAGTGCACACATCATATCTTACCCCCGAACGGGATGTGTGATGTGTCACGTGACCTCCTTAAATTTTGGGAAACAAGTGATAATATCTCATGAGCAGTGTAAGATACAGACATAGTTGCAATAGAACACTAATAGGAAATCGTATGTGGCTTATCAAATGGCACCATTGCCAATGCCCTTGAATGACCTTAAAGGTCACTTTTGCTATTTTAAACTTTTCTAACTCCCATACCTCGCATAGGCGTAATTTTAAGGGAGACGAGAGGTCTGGACCCCCACTTTTTGGAGTGGGAGTACAGACCCCCCACTTTATAAGTACACCAAGTCAGAAATTTTGCTTGGCCCCCCTCACTTTTCAGACCAAAGTTACGCAACTGATACCTCGTGAAGCATAGCACGAATTTACTAACATAGCACGTCGCGCGGTCCCTCTGTGGTAGCAGAGCTTCTTGTTTTATAACCCGTGCAGTACGTGAATGCAGTGTGCTTTTGTTTGCAGACGTTGCAACAGTGTTCTTTAATTGTTTAGAATGACAAAATGCTACAATAAATAAAAAGAAACTTGTATGTGTCTCTGATTTCTACACAGTTGTGCTTCCCAGTCTGAATGCAGTGATATCCGGGGTGCCGTGAGCATTGTCAGAGACTGTGATCATTCAATTTTAGGCCGCATCACAATGCATTGCGTAAGATGTGGACTATTGCTACCGGCAGAGTAGTGTGGTCTGTGTGTCCGTTTGTCACGTTTGTGAGCCCTGCAAAAACAGCTGAACCAATCTAGATGCCGTTTCGGGGATGACTCGGTTGGGCCAAGGAATCAACTTCAGATCCCCAATGGTTTGTCCGCCCCACTGAAAAACATTGCGAGTCTTTACTACATTGTACACAAAATAACTGAACCAATCGAGATGTCACTTGGGGAACTGACTGATATGGGCCAAAGGAACCGTGTATTAGATGGGGTCTAGATCCGCCGAGGGGAGGGAGCAATTTTGGGGTTGTCTGCCCCATTCAAAAGCATTGGAAATCTTTGCTGCGGTGTATGCAAAAACCAATGGCAGTGGAGCATCGAAAATATTGGGGGTCAGAAAGCATGGCTGGGACATGGAAAGGAGTGGGAGGGGCCCTCCTGTCGCGATCAAAATCCTGCATTTTGGTTCGTTTTAGGTAAGAAAATGTGCTTCAGTCCCGTACAACAAGATCAGTGTTAAGAACTTAAGACCTGTCACGGATTATTGGGGTTCATAAATATAGCTTTAATAGTTGGGGTCACCTCACCTCCTAAGCCCGCGACTCCTCCGACAGTGGCAAAACGGCTGAAGCGGTCGAGATGCCTTTTGGGGTTTGACTGGTGTGGACCAAAGGAACCTGTAGACTGGGTCAATGTCGGATAGAGGTTTCTGTCTCAGAAAAATGTCTAGACTCCAACACTGGCTATATTACGTGAATCCACATTTGGTCGTATGCAAGGTCCAATTTCAACATTGGAATTTCAGTACCAGCCGCAGCAACAAAAATCTGGCAGACTGTTGGCCGTTTCAAAAAAAAACGTTTATATCTGATGATCCTCCCTTTAGTTCAGTCCCACTGTGCTCCAGTTTATCAACAGCAGTCTATAGCAAAGTGCTGGCAAACGGACCTATATGGCCAGGGTAACAGATCCCCAGCTACGAGCAGAGATACAGTCCAAAAAGAAAGTTCTGTGGTAGTGGGTACCTCCATATTGCTGTGGTTTAGAGCCTGAGTCCTGGTGAAAAAATATGTGGTACCGGATATTTTGGAGCCGAAGAAAAATGTCCCTGCTGACAAACTAAACTCCCGTTTTGCCAGTGAGTGACATACAAGTATACTGCCTTTATTTCGACACATTAAAAAGTAATATATACAGAACAGTACGCCAGCAAACCAAGCACTAACAAATAAGAGTCATTCATAATCAGCGCGATTCATTTCACGTAAACGGGGCCGCACATTACACTAATTAAGTAATTATTTTGGAAACTAACAAGAGAAATAGTGAAATACGCTACGATTTAGCCTACGAATTACTCATCGTCCGAATTTTCGGCGCTTTCTCCGTCTTGCGAGTGATCATCGTTATCCGCATCTTCTGGAGCAAAAGAGCCATGGAGTTCTTGGGCTTCGGTGTCTGGCTGGTTGCTGGCGTCTGGTGTTGTTCGGTCGTCAACCAACTGTTCCTCCTCCGCTACGTCCTCTATTGCTGCTTGCAGAAAACACACACGTCACCAAACCAGTGGTTAAAGTGAGCCTGTTCTCAGGTTATCTTCATCTGCTGTAGTTACAGCACCCGCTGTTCAGAAATGAGTACTGCAGCGGTTGTTTCCATTAGACACCTGGCGAAGTTGAGGTGGGCGAAGACGGCATTCAGCACCTGATACTCAGATGACGCTGTTCTGGGTATTTAAAATGTTATTAACCCCTGGGCGGCCCGCGGCCGGGGGCTAAATGCAGCGGTAGACAATAACGTTTTTGGTACTGGGAGAATCAACAGGCGTAGATATCAACTTTCAGATCAAATTTTATTTGCCAGCAAGTAGCAGAATACAGTATACACGACACACAGTAGGCTAGTTGGCATGAGCCAAAGGACAATGCACTTTGCTTCTTTCTTTATGGCCGTTAGCCCAATTAGGCAGCAATAAGAATGTGCAAGATCTATATAGCACTTGATCACAAAATAAGTATTAAAAGACAGCCATGTAGCTAATAATTAGCAGCGACGACCTGTGACCATCAGCCTCATGCACTATGACGTTTATTCCAAATGAACATTCTAAACGCCAGCTGATAGGAGGACACAGACACCATGCAGTCACCAGTCGTGCAGTGTGGACT
>Ga0209363_1001218_pt1 | contig 11981 bp, 6 predicted proteins | sample WorMetexBAHAMAS3_FD_187385 | JGI IMG/M metagenome (GOLD analysis project Ga0209363, IMG submission 187385) | Marine gutless worms symbiont microbial communities from Max Planck institute for Marine Microbiology, Germany - Inanidrilus exumae... | ecosystem: Host-associated > Annelida > Digestive... | reverse complement strand
GTGTAAATATAGACTGTCACTTTCATTTTGTTTAAAAGCTGAAGAAATGTTATTTCTGTTGTAGGTCGTGTTTACTGTCGACTTTGTTACGTTGACATGTGACAGTCATCAGAGAGAATGAAGAGAAGTTTCTGAGTTCAGCATGATTGATTACTACTACTGTTTGCTGGTGCCAGCAACTATACCTATCATCATCTTCTTCTTGTTTCTTGCGTGGCTGGGACGAATGTTCTTCACGAATAACTAGGTGGATGTGACATTTTCTGTCCGTTTGCGATGACATGATGACATACAGTAATGTTGAACTTGTGCTGCAGTCTTCCAGTTTCACTGCTGATTTATGCCACGTTCCTCATCACCACCAGTGTATGTATTCATGGCCCATATGACATAATTCTACGTCCATTTAATCCAGTGGTGGAGGATGGGCAGGCGCTGACTCTTAACTGCACAATCACACCAGAGTATACAGGCAACTACACTAATAGTGATCTGCGTTTTCGTTTGGGAAGTATCTACTACAGCAATGTTATGCTGGTTGGGAATAGAACGGCGCTGCTGCGGAGACAGTGGAGTCTGTCGGACAATGCTCATGTTCTGTGCATGCTGCCAGACAGGCCACTCACAGTTTCAGCCGTGCAGCATATTACTGTTGTCCGACGACCGCTGGAGCCGAATGTCACACGCTGCTTGCTGCTGAACTGGAATGAAGTGAACTGTACGTGGGAGCCGTCACTTAGCCAGCAGTCGGACCATATGCACACCTATACACCACTAATACAGACCGTTGAGTGGAAACTGAGTGATGAGGTGAATGACATATGGCACGACGCATTCTGCAGGGACATAGTGATCGACAACTTTTGTGTGTGGAACATTTCACGCACTGTCAGCCGATTTGTTGAAGCTGAAAGCTGTTGTGTGCGAGTGCTTGCAAGAATCAATCTGGACAACCTGCAGTTTAATGTGCAGTCGGCACAGTTTTGTTTTCATCCTGCAAATAACGTTATTCTTAGTCAGCCACGAAACCTAACTGCAGTGTCTAAGGAGGCACATCAGATGAACGTGAATTGGCAAGCGCCGTTGTTAGATGTGAATCGTATGCCTAGCATCGTGTATGCAGTGACTGTGATGTCCCAGTGGAGTGATACGCCTGTGATAAATGTGTCCGTTCTGAACGACTCCTTGCTATTCCCCTCAGTACCACATACACGCTATAATGTCAGTGTGAAAGTCAAAACAAACGAGTCACTGTTCTGGAGCATGCCATCTTACCACATCTTCACCACTGCATCAGCCATACCAAATAATTCTCCACCATCATCACCAAATGCCTTTACGGTTACCCACGTGGAGAAGTATAGTAGAACAGTGATCATTTACTGGAAGACACTGCCACCACAAGACCGTCACGGAGAAAGGTTGAGTTACATTGTGTTGATGCGTAAACCTCCAGTGTTGACCTGGTCTGAGTGGAGTGTTGTCCCGTCACCAGACGAGCCTTGCAAGGACGTCGTTGTAGACACAGACTCTGCTGTGGAGCTGACAGTTATTGCGAGGAATGAAGTTAACGACACCGTACCGGATGTGGTCATGCATCTACCTCCCAGCCAGTCGTCTGGAGCGACAGCCAGCGCCTTTGTGAAGCTGGTGGTTGAGTTAACAAACAGTTCTATGGTGGTGTGGAGCTGGCAGCTGCAGACTTCGCCCCAGCATGCTGCCAGTCTGACTTTGTTTTGGTGCAAGTCACAGTCTCTCCACTATCATTGCGTGGATGATCTTCACTGGCTGGACGTTGCCTCTTCCGAAGCAGAACGTAGCTTGAGCATCAGCACGGCGGACACAAGCCAGTACAGCTATGGAGCAGCGGTGATGCCAGATGGAACCCGCCGTACAGAGACCCGCGGCATTGAGTGGGTCAAGTGTTTGTACAACATGTCCGGCTTAGCAGCACCGGTGGATGATGTAAAGGCAGTAGTGCCATCATATGGTGAGCCAGGCCAGCTGCTGGTGACGTGGGTTCAGCCTCCATGTGATCACCATCGTGGTTACATCCGGTCACTGGTGCTGCAATATTGTCAGCTTGCCAACAGTGAGTGTGTTGATGAACCAAGCAATGTTTCACTGCCAGGACACCTGACTGCGTACAGTCTGAGAGGCCTGAAGCATGGCGTGGAGTACAGAGTGTGGATCTACAGCTGGACACGCGCTGGACAGTCACTGACCCACTCGGACATAGCTGTAGCCGTGACGTCAGCGCCAGTGCTGACACCTGCAGTCATCGCCAGCCTCGCTGTCTGCGGCGTTATCGTCCTGGTCCTGGCAGCGGTCGTCGTCTGGATGCTGTGTAAGTACTGTCGACGTTGTCGTGACAAACTCTGGCCGCCGGTGACAGTTACCGTCCCGTCAGCCAGTGATCGGTCAGACACGAATGCATCAACATCGCCGCCAATCATAGAGTACTCGCGTATCTCGTACACACGGCAAGGTTCACGACTGAGCAGCTCGTCACACGACAGTGGGCAGTTTGGCGTCGCTAGTGGCAGTCCACTCATGTCTCCAAAGTCGTGTTCGGAGTCGGTCGTAACTCCTCTCATTGCAGCAGACACGGACCATGAACGACAGCCACCAGCATCCACAGCACAGGTGAACAGAGGTCGACCTGCAGCGAGGACATACGTCAATGACGACATCGCTGTTCTGCAGCGTCCAGCTGAAAATAGACTCCACCACCGACCATTGTCATCGACCACCAGTGGACATGCCGAGTGCTTTCCACTTCAGCCAATGACAACTCATCGCTCTCATGACACAGCTGCTGGCAGATTCTCGTCAGATAATGATGATGATGACAATCAGGAAAAGAGTCGACCCAATGGTGGCTATGACACCGTAGTGTTGGCTACAGACACCAACTACATACCACATGAATGGCTCACTAGAAACAATGCACAGCGACCCGCAGCCTCCGCATCACCGGCAGGATGGCAAGCAGCACCCCGTCCCTAAATTGGCATGCATGGTGTGTGTGCACTTCCATGCCGAATTTAAACAGCACCGACTTTTTCACGCCTCATTTTACCCCATTGGATCGAAAAATCTCAAAATTGCCGCAAAGTGACCATAGTACCAAATTATATGCTGTGCACATCCTGTCGGTGAAACATGGTTAATCTCTGCATATCTTGCAGCTGTCTAATTTATTATTTGCTATAACTATAGTACATGCATACATGCTGGGTGAGCATGCCACTGTAACTCATCTTATTTCGTCAAAATTAAATTTGTGGGCACATTTATGGTTTAACTTCTTTTCACGTGTATAGTTTACGAAACATTTTTGGAGAGAAAAGACAATATCTGTAGTTTTTGGACCATTTAATTTTTCAGACAGAAATTACTTAAACCCTTGTAAGGTTCAGCTGTATGCTTATGTGAGTGTGATGTTGCAATAGGTCTGCATGTTTGTTGTATAGTTTAAAGTTTTATAGAATTATCAGCATTCTTGTGTTGGAAGAGTAATATTCGTTGTGAATACTTCCAGATAATAATTGCTAGTCAGTGCTAGCTAGCATTGTAGTGAGTGAGTTAGAAGAACAACAGCCACCTCGAGAGTTAATGAGATGAGTTTTTCTGTTAGACAGTGCAGCTGGATGCTTATTCAGTCAATCATATTTTAATATAATCTACAAGTAACAGTAAGTTACACGGATGTAGTAGTAAAATGCCTAACTGTAAAACTTCTAATAGAAGCCCCCGGCTTCTAATAAAACATCTGTCCTTGACCCCCGGCTTGTATTAGAGACCCAGCTTATACTGGAGACCCGGCTTCTATTAAAACATTACCAAACTGCCGCATTGAACCATTTTTCGTTTATGTTCTACATTTAGTTCTACACCACAAAACGCTTTACTTGTACTGAAATTTCCAGGGTTCTGGTAATCCATGTCTTGTTACCACGTAGGTCTACATGCGGTCGTACCGGATTGTATTGGAGACCCGGCTTGTATTCAAGACCCGGCTTCTATTAGAAGTTTTACGGTACATAGTTTTCAACATATAATTTAGTCTGCAGATCATTGACATATTGGGTTTGCAATGTTTGTCTGTCTATTCTGAACGAGTAGTGTAATATGTTCACCTGCCTGTTTAGCTTTTTTTGTGAGAATTTTGTGCCATACGTGTACGAATGCAAACAGTGTTAGCTGCTGTGTGTGTGTGTGTGCGATGTACATATCATTTTGTTACAACTTGTTTCTGTCGTTTATATTAAGAACAGTGGCAGCTGTTTCAACCATACGGCAAGACTGACTGCCTGCATTGTTTGCACTTTAGTTGACAACAGAGAGGCAAAATGCAGCGACATTTAAGCCTGACAGTTTGATAGGATTACTTCCTGGGTACACTTGAGTCAAGTCCCTAGGACAGTTGCCACTGATTTCTGCTTGCCAGCATGGTTGTTAATATTACAGTGCTGTTGCGTCAGTGCATGCTGAGGTCCCACTATGTACTATATGTCTACTGACTTTGGTGCTGATAGCTCAAGCCGTTTTCCTTTTGCAGTGCAGACAGACAGACCGACACAACTGAATGCCCTACCCCACGCTGGCGGCTATACAGCCGGCGTGGGTAATATAAACTCTAACCATAAAGACGCAATGTAACATCATTTGTGTTGAAAGCAATATCACTAACCCACTTTCTGACCAGCCTAGTAATTCTAACTGTTTTGTTATTTGAATTTTAGTTGCATTTTCGTTATATTTTTATCTTGGAAAGAGTTCACTGCATTTCGTCGTATGCAGTGTATTATTGCCTTCAACATAGTGATGCTGTGATAGGCGCTTATTGACTGTAAATTAGTGACGCTGTGTGGCATAACTGAGAATGGAAACAGACTCACAACACGATGCAGGTGGACAAGTAGAGGCACAAATTACGGTGTGGGCTACACCAAAATGACACACGAACGTCAGCATATGCTGAATATAGTGAAGTACTGTCGGAGAAGTATTGGTTTGGTGTTGATGATACTTTTACTGTTAACAACCGTGCTGGTGAGTTGGAATCGCACTTGAGTTAGATGATGAGTTGTTGACTGTTTATAAGTTTGTAGTTGTTGACCAACATCAATGTCTGCTTATTGGGAACGGCTTAAAATGTTGCTTTTCCCAAATTTCATGTGCCAACCCCAGTTTTGTGGAAAAAAATCACAGTATTTGGCATTTACTGACTCCTTGTACCAAAAAATTCGATTAGGATGTGATAAATAGCTGGTGGTTGAAACCACTGGCTTCAGCAGTTGATACTGGATTGTGCTCAGATGAATGTCATTGAAAGCTTCAACTTGCAGATATTTAGCAATAAACGTACATTATTGCCTTAAACGATGCAAGAATATTGCATGCATCATTTTAAGAGACATATTTTTGTAACACAGGAAATAATTTCAGCTTCAGCAAGATAGATGGCTGTTGTACACAGAAGATTTTCGTTTCTTTGCTACTGTTTCTCACTGAAATCACAGTGTACTGTGTACGTAACGTGCAGCTGGTGATGTGTCTGGTGCCGTGTTAATTTTTTTGGCACTTATTTATTTGTTCCTCTCAATCTTTTTCCGTGTTTGTTGTCGTTAAACTAATGGAAATTGCAGTGTGCAAAGTCTGTCATCTTTTGCATGCAATCAGGTTGCAGTATAGTTATGCTATTTGTGTTTATTTACGTTATTGCAGTTTGCAGCATTATAATAACTCAGACCCTCCGTATGTCATCATTTCATTTTTAATGTCTGATGCTGTTTTTGATATTCACTTTTTCCAAAAAATGCCACCAGTTTTGTCTTTTTCGGACTTTCTGTCATTTCTTTAACCTTCACGTTTTACAGGAATGACGCAGTTGATAATTCTACATCTGTGTCCACAAATAACCCGCTGTGGTATCTTCAATACCTTGTATCGTTGTAAGTCTGTTGTAGTCAAATTTGACACACAGCATCTTGATGTCATTGGCTACTAAACACATGATGATTTCTCACTTTATCCTTGTTGTGTTCCTACACTACCTGAGAATACACCTGCAGCCAAGCAGTTTACTGCTCTGTAGTCACAAGTTTGTGTCTGTCACTTAAAGGTGACAAGGCTGGCAGTGAATGTTTTAAGTGATAGCCTTTTGCATTACACATGCACGTCGCCATGGTGACCACTGGTTGACAGCGTCATTGAACATTGATGAGTGATGCTCTGAGAGACTGAATGGACGTCTCAGTGAGTCATCACTCTTCTTGATGTTGGCTGCGTGGCACAGTGGTAAGAACGTCGGTCTTTGGCCGGCGAACTTTCCCTGTCCTGCGCTCGACCTGTAGCTGACGGGTGACCGCTTATGTGGGTAAACCGTCAGCTATATGTAAACCAACCAGGCCAACTCAGCCTTTCATCCCTTCGGGGTCGATAGATGAGTAATAAGCTGCAATTGGATGTCTCTTACCTCGGTTAGGGGTAGCGCCATCTGGTGAACGCTTACGAAGGAAAGGCAGGCATGGTGTATTTGCAGGTAAAACTGTGTGATCCATGCCTGAGCGCTTTGAGATATATATAGTATATAAAAGGCGCTATATAAATACTCTTCCTTTCCTTTTTTTTTGAACAACCTTCAGTATCCAGCCCCAAATAGCAATAGTGAACAAGATTCAGGTCTGGGCAGTTACGTAGCCACAACTCCAACTGTCGTGTTTTATGATGCGGAAGCTGAACTTCCTGCTTGATGTTATTTGCTGCTGCAGCAAGGACAGTGATGTCCATATATTATGCTAGATGATGATTGCCTCAGCAGCACATGCCGTTGTGGTGGCAACAATGACCCACTTTACAAATCTCTGTAACTTAAAGAACAACTTTGACCAGTTTTTTTTCAGAGCCACACTCATTTGTGATGGTATAGTTTCTCAGGTGTTAATGTGGGAACATAACTTGGGTGAGGTGAGAAATTGTGCATGCTTTTACTATTCACGTATATGGATACTGTGCTTTGAAATTCGTTGTACCGTAACAGAATATAACTGTAGAAGAAATTGAGCACTGCGATCATCATCATCATCATCATATTTCTACGCGGTGTTTCACTGACATTTTGGAGGGTCTGTATGACATTGTGTACATAATGCTTGGTGATCAGTTTTGTGGGGCATTAAACTGGTTGTCTAGTTTGCTTCTTTAAAGCTATGCTTTGCTGTAACCGTTTTCTTCAGTCGTGAATAAACTGAACTGCGCATCTTGACGGTTCTGCGTCTTTTTCCACCGACCGTAGTGACAATTTGCCTTATCTTACCCAAGTCCAGTCGACCCTGCAGAGATATGGTTGGTGCCCATCAAAATTTAAATGGTTCACGTGACCTAACCACGCCCCTTTCAGGGAAGGTCTACCATCCCTTGGCTAGCACTTGCTAACGTCAACCTACCTACAAAATTTTAAGTCTCTAACTGCACTCACTACGATCTACGAATATGTGAAAGGCGATATAAAATGTTGAAAATGGGGTGGTTTGGGTTAGTTGCGGTCACTGCAAGGTCACTGGATATAGCACCAATCAACAAAGCACATACGAGTTCTTACTAGGTTTCATAGTAACTATGTTACTATCTTGCACCGTTTCTGAAACATAGGCTAGCGCGAGCTATTGGTCGAATTTAGGCCTACCTCACCTCTATTTGGCGCCCCCGTTGGGGGTGGTCCTGTTGGAATTTTGCCTAGAGTTTTGGCACTATAGTCCCTCATCGTATGGCGTTGATTGTGTGACCTTACGTTTAGCCATTTTTACCCGCGCGACGCTATGCTAGCGTGGTTGCCGTTATCGTGTGTCTGTCTGTCTGGAAACTAAATAAGTAGCACGGCATATAACGCTGACATCACTCAGTCGCAGGCACATAACACTAGGCATCGCCATCCTCGGGCTTTAGCCAATCCAAAATAAGATTTCCTGGCTCCGCCACTGATCGCAACTTGCTACTGCTTGTTTTGATATCAATTATAAAGTATCTGATATATGTGATGATGAAGTTGATACAGCTCAGGAGAAAATAATGTCAGCGCTTTCTACTTCTACCTCCAGTGCGGGGCCGCATTAAGGCTAGTGTGGGCCCGGGTGCGCAGTGCCAAATGCAGGCCCCTTGCAGACCTATAACCAGCTAACCACTCCCATCAATTGCGGGCCCCCAAAACTGGGGGCCCGGGTGCTGCAGCACCCCTAGCACCCCCCTTAATGCGGCACTGCTCCAGTGTCTATGTCTACAACGGATGTCTGGCGTAGTATGACGTATTGTTAAACCCACGTATCACTCAAGCGTAGAATGGTTCATTGCTGACGACTGACGTCACAGATGTTAGAACCTTGCACCAGTTCAATTGTCTGTATTTCACGCTTGAATAATAGTTTGGTTAACACTACGTTATACCACGCCAGACATACATTGTAGACGTAGACGGAGTTTACGAGCGCAGGCCGAAGCCTCTATGCCCGCATCTTGAAATCACTTCACGATAAACTACGTTACTAAAATTCCTCACACAATACACTTGTAGAGATAGGCCTCACGAGTGCGACGGTGGAATAAAATGAAATACAATCACGCTGTTATAGACAGCAAGGTGAAAGTAGGTAATGAATTTTTTTAAGCAGTACGTTACGTTATGAGGCAAGTGTTTGCTCCGTGCTCAGATCCGTTGCCTAGCAACTCAGCATGGGTATCGTTTATGTGTGGTATACATTAAAATTTACTTTAATTACGTGATATATGAATTATTCTACCATGTGACTGCGACTTTATGCAACACAGTCAGGTAATATTTACCGCTGTACATTTTCTAGGTCGGAATTAGAATTAGTAGTGTATGAGTAGCGAGATGCCGTTTGGGCGGTGTGACTAATAAACGAAACGGACCTTAAAGCGACCTCAACTGAGTTGGTTTCGACTACAACGGACCTGTTGGTGGTTCGGGTTAGATTTAGCGTTAGGTTAGGGTTAAGTTAGGGTTTAGGGTTAACCCTAATGCGAATCCTAGCCCTAACTTCAAAGCCCAACCCTAACCCACGGTAGCAAGTTCTAGCCCGTTCATTAACCGCAGCGGACCCGAAAACGACCACAACGAACTCGGATTCGACTATAACAGAGCCTGTTGTAGTCGATTCCAATTCTGTTGTGGTCATTTTTGGATCTGTTGCAGTCTGTTACACTTATTACATACATACATACATAAGAGTTATTTGTATAGCACATATAAATTCAAAAGAGTCACTATGCGCTTCGGTCGTCAAACAAGTAAAGGAACATGCTAAATGGTCATTCTTGTATAGAGCCTGAAAGAAATTCTGGCATTCAGAAGAAATAAATAACTCACTTTAAAGGCATCAATCATTCTAAGTTAACTGCGAAACAATGCAATTTTTTGTATCAATGCAAACCTGTTACCCAAATTTTGGAGAAATACATCCACAACCTGTTGAGAAATTGTGCTCAGTGAGTGACTGAATGACTGAAGGGCAAAAAGAACAAGTGAATTTTGACAAAAGGCCACATCGCATGTCGTGCTTTTATTGACAACTGAATGATCTCTTTTGCTGTGTACACCATAGCAGAGACTTCCAATGCTTTTCAATGGAACAACCCAAAAAATTGCTATTAGTCATAGCCCGGTTTGTGACGGTGTTGCTAAACACCGAAAACAACCGAAAACTTTTCGATTGTTTTCCGTTTGTTTTCGGTGTTTTCGGTGTTTTCGGTTAGGTTGACTGGTTAGCGTCACTGTGTCGGTTAGGGTTAGTGTTATGGTTAGGGTCAGTTTAATTTGACTTGTTATTGAAAATAGTTCGGTTTTTTGATTGGCAGTTTTCGGCAGTTTTCGGTTGTTGTAGGTGATTTTCGGTTGTTTTTGGTATTTAGCACTACCCGTTTGTGAGGTGACTTGGGTGGGCCAAAGGAAACATTTATTAGATGGGGCTTGAGATCCCCCACTGTAAGTGGCAATTTTTTGGGTTGTTCCATTGGTTGTTACAGTCGTGTGTGTCTGTGTTTTGTTGGTCTGATAGATCGTCAAGATGATGCAGGACCCGGCAGTGAGTGTTCACATTCTATTTAATTTTGTTTTTATACATTCTTAGCTCGTCATTGCTGCCACTCTTTAACATTTAAGTTCAAGTTCATTTGATGTTCACGTAGCATTCCAGTCCTGAGTTGGTTGGTAGATTAAGAAATCATGAGGCAGATGAGTGATTTCCCTTGCCCAGTGTTTTGAGTTACCGTTAGTTCTGGGTCACTGTCAGTTGGGTCGTTCATTCGTTTATTTGTTCATTCTTTGCGGGCAGGGGTCCAGCTAACTCTGAACCCCTGCACTGAGACCTTTTGAATTGGTCCAGTGCATCAGCCCAGGGAGACATGTGTGCGCTATGTAGGGTGAAGGAGAGAAAGTAGGCTTGAGCAGCTTGTCAGGTATTTCTAAATGCACCCCTCTAGGCATGGCTGACTAAGCCCGGACTGGCACTTCTTTAGCGACAGCCCTGACCGGTCCACTGTTCAGCACCTGGCCTGGACTGGTACTTATTCAGTGCCAGCCCCACCGGTCTGCCATTCAGCGCCCGGCTACCTTATTGACACTTCTGCAGCGTCAGCTAGGAGACCTAGTCACATCTGTCTGCTTTGGCTCTTACGTCAGCGCGGCTGACACCTTGCTACTGCACGTCAGCGCGGCTGACACCTTGCTACTGCTAATCAAGGCATCAGCAATGGTCACAGGTTATAGAGGACATCATGAAACCCTCTTACCTGCCCAGGATTAACTCCACCTTCATGATGTGCATAGGAATTATCAGAAATAAATCTTTGGTAGGCGGACAGGCCCGGGCTGAGTCGAACCATGGCTACTGAGGCGGTTGAGTGCATAAACCACTCGGCCACATGGGCAGGTCTGTCAGTCGGGTCACGTGCCTTTGTTTTTATGTAGTATGCAGTGAAGAAGGCAGATCGTCCTCCGATCATCAACACTGCATCATACACACTCGCTTCTCCGTACAAAGAACAACGACATCATCGGACTCCGAGTGAATCCATCGCCAACAACTACACCCCGACTGTGCAGGACATCAAGATCAGAGAGATTGCACGACGATTCAAGAGGCCAAGGAAAGGTACAGTAACAGAGATTTGTACTCTGCTGAGTGCCCTCTAGATAGCTCTGTTTTCATTTGTTTTTAAACTTTTGGGTTTTGAAAGCCTAGGTGTGAATGATGATAATGATAGTGGCTGGCTGTAACTGACGTTTGCAGATGACGTTGACAAGCAGAAGTTGATGAAGTCTAAGAGACAGCGAAAAGCAAAGTACGTGATGATGATATGATGATGTTAGATCGTTTGAACTGACTCGTGACCACGATCACAGTGCAGTAGGTGGCCGATGTTAGATCATTTGAACCATGCGTGGGGCCTGGGTACCCCATTTCTGCCTTTGCTTCTCCCTTGTGCATTCACTTCCTCATCTTTTGCTCTTTATTACTTTTCCCTTTTCCCTTTTCTCATTCACTTTACTTATTTTCTTCATTGTCCATCCGATCCCTTTCTACCAGAATCGTCCCACTCCGTTTCCAGGTGTGAGGTCATAGGAGGCGACCGAACCTGGGTTTAGTTTGTTTTGTTTTATGATTGTGTTATCACTTATCTGTATTGCTTAGTTAAGATTTTTTCTGGTGTTTTGCTGTATTTGGTTTAGTTTAGTCTTGCTGTGTGATAGTTGTCTTTCCCTGTTGTAGGCGCTGGCGTAATAATTTAAATGAGCCTCTCGATCCCTTTCCCTTTTGGGTGGCTGCTGAACAAAAAGGCGACCAGGGTTGAGGTTAATATATTGCTGACCTTCCTTTACTGGGTAGGGATAGTTCTCCACCCTTGACCTTTTATCTCTAATATAGCCACATTTGTGCTGAAAGGCGACGTTAAACTCC
>Ga0209363_1001217_pt1 | contig 11984 bp, 11 predicted proteins | sample WorMetexBAHAMAS3_FD_187385 | JGI IMG/M metagenome (GOLD analysis project Ga0209363, IMG submission 187385) | Marine gutless worms symbiont microbial communities from Max Planck institute for Marine Microbiology, Germany - Inanidrilus exumae... | ecosystem: Host-associated > Annelida > Digestive... | reverse complement strand
TATATGTACTTGGTTGACAGTAGCAAGTGGATGGATAACAAACCATCTCTGGTCACGTGAAACATTTTAATTTTGGTGGGCACCAACCATATCATTCTCTGGTTCGTCTGATCGTCTCAGGCGCTGTCAACTTAGTTCGCCGGTGAGTGTCGTTAACTTCTGATGGTTGTCGGACAACTGTTGATCACACCCACCGTCGAGATCTGTATTCAGCAGCTAGGCCGAGTAAAAGAAATGATTTGATTACGATATGATGCGATACAGGATATTTAGCATGCGCTGAGCCTCTGCGTCTCGCGGGTCTGTCAGCGGCAGCGGAGACTCTTTGTTTTTCGTTTATTGGAAGTTGACAGACGCAACTCACACACGATAGGCATCAATAACATTAAAATAGATGGAAAAACATCTATATACACTACGTTTACTTAGAAAATAATTATAGGCCTACATAGGCGATTAAAATGCTGCATGCTTTAATGACTGTCTTAATGGCATCCTAATTATTAGTCCTATAATCATTAGTCCTGAGGTATGGGGTTTTAGTAATAGGTCTAAGGGTATTATTGTAGGTGCGTTGTCGTAAGTTATGATTATTGTTCATTTGTTTCTGGGACGTAATGATGGTAGGTATTTTTCATTATTGCCTCGAAGAACGAGCCATCAGCGTCGCTGAAAATGTCTGAAATGTTCGCGACGTTTTTGTGACAGTGGTCGAGACGTTTGCAGCGTCTCAGGAAGGAGTCAAGTCTCTCTTCAGAGACCGGACCATGTTGGCGAAAACTTCGCCAGAACCGTCGTGCGAAACACCTCATGCAGTGATACAGTTGGGATGCCGTCACTACGAAGCACTCGCACAATATTGCATTGCGTACAGTAGGCCTACTGTAAAATTCTGCGGGGATCCGAAGACCTCTGCCTGCTTCGGTGGCAAAATTTGAAAATTCGCCAAGCTGGATCGTTCGATGGCGGCAATCCGCGGCATTCAGTAGGGCATTATCAGTTTTTTTGGTTCTCGCTAAACTGCTAAAGAATCCTATGTCTTCGTGCTCAATGTTACATCTCACTATGGGAGACCTAGCCAATTCGATTTTATTCCTTTCCATCCGTTAATCGACGTGCTTCGGCACTTACTCGAATTCGTATCAGCTGAATTTTGTTGTCGTTCGTACTATTAATTTTTCGTCCGGTTTCCTTCGCTTTCGGAGAGTGAAGCAAACGAAGACGGACGTTAGTTCGGAATATCCCGCTTTTGTTAGGAACGGTCTCTTCGTTCAACTATCTATCCAGTCGCTTCGTTTCCAAATAGTTTCCGAAATCCCTTCGTCTTCTGAGGTATTTGAAGCAGTCGTTCGTGTACGCCTGATAGTGAATTTGGAGGCCGTTCGGCCAACCCATCCTTTTGTTTTTGCTTGGAACCCTTTCGTTGACTACCGGTGCGTTCGATCGCTTCGTTTCCAGGAGTTACCGAACTCGTGTTCGTCTCCTTAAGAAATACGAAGCAGTTGATCGTGTAAGCCCGGTAGTGTGAATGGATGATGTGTATAGCGAGACGAATCTCAGCTAATATGCTTCGTTCGCTGTCCGCGAGCCCTTTTATACCGGTAGCGCATTCTCTGTCATCTTTCACTAATAATCAAGTACACAGCTGTGCAACCATTATGAAATTGTTGCAGAAAATTCAGTGAAATACGTGCCATCAGATGATTTGTTTGGCATTCAGATTTTACCAAATTCAATTTCGGCCGGGGCTAGGTCCCGCGGACCCCACTGGGGGAGCTTACGACGATCCCCAGACTCCTAGTCGGCTCGGGAGCAGGAAACCTCTCCCCATTCCCAACTCCCTCGACGGTATCGGTGTTGAAGCTTGGTGCCTCGGTTACACATCTAATTTTATTTTTATTCTGGCAGTCCTGTAGGCAAAATGAGCAATCTGTAGGCAAACTGTCCAGGTACATAATTTGTTAGTATTGGGATGAAAAACTACCCCCTAATGGGCGTTGGCAGGGTCACGTGACCCCATTTTAAAATATGGGCCCCAATCGTATCTTTGGAATCGTTGTAGGCACTTCAAATTTCGTGTGCTGATTGATACAGAGGAGTGCTAGTGCATGCATGACAGACTATATATACACTCCCCCTCCCGAAAGGATGTGTCCAAGGTCACGTGACCTCTTCAGATTTTGGGAAATGTGGTAATATCTTGGAAACGGTGCAAGGTCACATAGTTGCAATTGAAGACTAACAAGAAATCGTATGTGGCCTATCGAATGGCACCATTATGGGTGACCTTTAGTGACCTTGAAGGTCACTGTTGCTATTTGAAACCTTTGTGTCCATTCGCCACGGTGGTTCGCATCGACGATGGACGATGGTGTGCTGGCGAAGTAATGTGCGACGTCATCAACAATAATGGTTGTAGTCGACCTTGGTTCATCACAGTATGAGCAAGATTGGTTGTATGGAAGTCTGTTGATGACACGCACGGCATTGCATGCTCGCTGCGCGATAGTGCAACGATGCATGGCATTGCGTGCACAAAACTATGCAGGTAGCGGAATAAAACATGGCAGTTGGTGAAAGTGTTCCTCAAACTGACACGCGATCTGTTTGCATTTTTGTACGACATTTGTTCGACTGATACAGAGCGTCGTGCGGGTCTCTCGGCGATAGCTGAGCTTCTTGTCTTAGTCGGCCTTGAGCTGACAAATTAACTGGACGATGCCTAATTTTGTCATTTTACTGAAATCTGCAGTTAAATTAACGTGACAACGTTCGATTTTAACATTCTCTTGCAATGCGGAAATTAAGCCACAGCCAATATTTATAAATTACATAATTAATCAGAACAATAAGAAATACTTCACACATAGCAGCACGCACAATAACAATGAATGTAGTCTTCTGCTACCGAATCACTCATCGACAGAGAAAGGTCACATACAACACATAAAGATATGCACATTAATGATTTACACTCTTACACACAATGCATCCATAATACGCCGTCGATAGAAAAACTGCAATGCAAACACATCACAAATGGAATGTTGTCCTGTATACTGTTTGACCACCATATATCTACAATCTGGCCCGCAGCCGACAAACTTACAGCACGTTATTACAGTGTAATTCTTATCAATATCATGCAATATTTAAAAAATTACCACACGCAACCATGACACTAACAACCCACCTCAAAAATTAATACAAGCACACAAATTATGCAAAAAATGTAAATAAAAACCAAAAATGTTCCCATGGGAATAAGCTAAAGCATCAAAAAAGCCATTCATAACGTAAAGTAGTGACATTAATGAAAACTCAAATTTACACAATAGTGATGCTCACCAAATAGTCACAAATAAAACTGCAAAAATACAATGAGACAGATAATTAACTGGAGTGTTTTAAAAGATAGCTCCAAATGACGGAACACAAAAATGTAATCTAAAACTCTCAAAACTCATAAAGTAATAACCACCGAGCATCCTGCGACAATGTTTTAGACATCAAACCAACCAACAACAGTTACTATAACACGATGCCAAACCTCTGCAGCAAACAACATAAATATTTAATGGATATCGCAGGCCGCTGTGATCTAGTGGTAAAATGCCTGACTACAGTGTAAGAACAGCCACGTTCAAATCTCACCACAGGCAGTTATGTCTATCAAGCAGTCACTGCCTTTGGCACGGACTGTGTTCACCCTTACTGCAGCGCCTACTGCCTAGATCGACTCAGCCTTCCACCCTCCATGGTATGACAAAATAAATATCACCTTTCAGGCTGAGCAATAATAATAAATGGCGATGGTAAATGTGGATGGTAGTAGCCTATCGGTGGTCTCACTCTCCAAGTTCGTTGGCTTGGTCTGAAAGTTGGCAGCCAGACGGCACTTGGTCTGCATCCATCAGATGAACCACGTGAACTCTCTCATGATGACAGAGCAGCACAAACATTACTGTCTATATTAAACATTACTAAAAAAATATTAACATTAACATTAACATTAATATTATTATTACCGCGCGATGCTACGCTAGCACAGTATATACTGTCGTCACGTGTCCGCGCGTCAATCTGTCCGTCTGTCACACCCCGGTATTGTATCAAAACAGTTAAATGTAGAATCACGCAAACAACGCCACAGTATAAACCAGGGACTAGTTTTCTGATGCCAAAAATCTATGCGAAATTCCAACGGGGTCAATTCCAATAGAGGCGCCAAATAGAGGTAGGGTAGGTTCAAACGGCGACTTTCGACCAATATCTTGTTATATCTCTGAAATGGTGGAAGACAGGAACATAGTTACTATGGAACGCTAATAGGAAGTCGTATGAGCTCTATCAGTTGATGCTATTTCCAGTGATCTTGAGTGACCCCAACTACCCCAAATCACTCCATTTCGACATTTTGTATCGCCTTTCATATCTTCATAATGAGTGGAGATAGTGACTTCAAATTTGGTTGACAGTAGCAAGTGCAAGCCAACCGATGGCAAACCATCCCTAAAGGGGCGTGGTAAGGTCACGTTTTGGTGGGCACCAACCATATATCTTGAACGGCTGATCGTCTCAGGTGTTGTCAGCTTAGTTGGACGGTCACTGTGGTAAACTGGTGACGGTCTCAGTCACCAGATCATCACATTGCACGTTGACATCTGTGTACAACATGGTGGGCCTGAGGCACTGCGTCGTGCGGTCTGTCAGTGGCAGCGAAAACATTATTATTATTATTTTACCATCGGTAGCATATAATCTTGAGGGATGTCAAAAATTAGATCGATTACTAAAAACAATGCAATTAGCTGGAATGACCTGCCACCCCATCAACAAAGCAGTCATGAAGTAGAACTGTATTAGAGCATTGAATCAACACGCTCAACCGATGGAACAGAAAGCTGCCTTCACGAGTTTTGCCTGAAACATCGGCAATCCGTCAACCAAGACCACTGAAAAATGAAACAGCTGAACCATTAATTCGGCCGAGTGTTTCCGTCGCAATTGGCTGAAATATGTAGCGACTTTCCAGCGCAGTGTACTTGGCTGTCTAACGAGCTGCTGCAAGCTCAGCCACCGTGCCTGCGTCCTGCGCCGCCGTATGAACGTAAGAATCTGCTAACGGGCAGACGACCGTGACGTCCCATGTTAGAACTTTGCCTGCCTGCCATGTAATTAACGTCAGTCCATCGGGTCACTTCCCATCTGACAGCAACAGACTTTGAGGTTCTTTATTATTATTATTATTATTATTATTTTTATTATTATTATTATTATTACTATTATTATGACATAAATTACACAAACTGGGTCATTAAAATGGCATCCAAAAACAAACTAGACATTAAGTGTATCAGTTTCTAGCTCTGCGTATCTACTGGCAGTTAAGTATGTCAATCAGCAAATGTAACAAGAATATGCAATATGTGCACACGTACATAATAACAGACAACTGTCAGACATGCATCCCATAATATGAAGTAGTCATAACCTTGCAACTGGAATATGCAAAAAATCACCACATGAATATGTAATGAATATTCAGGCATCTCCGATGAAACATCTGTTGCATAAGTTACAGTAGTAAAATGCCATGATGATAAAAAACGAACAATTACAATTAACTGCCTAATAAGGCTTCATCTGACGAGAGACTAAGATAATCAATGCCTCACTGATATCTCGAGTGTGATAATGACTCGACATTGCACAAATACTAGTAACTATTTGAGTAAATAACTCACATCGACTCGGCACTCACAGGCAATGTTGCAGATCACTAGAAATCAGTGGACAATGTTACGACGTTTTAAACGACACAACAGTTTACACACGACACACAGACATACACGGACAAAGTCTACTGCCACGTCAACACATGGTAGAACACTACATTCTTGAGATCTATGGACAACGGTCGCTATACTACTGACTGACTGACAACAACTGACCACTTTAGACATGCTACTGCCAGACACTTAATGAATATCAGTTGGTCTGATTGACTGACTGATTGAGTTAAGGTGTCCCACCCGACACAAAACAGGTCACTGCGGAGACGTTCTTCCCAGCCAATCTCTTGGTTTAGTACTGAAAAACTTAAACAAAAACAAAAGCAAACATGAGTTTGTAATAAAATATACTACAACGTAAAATGAACCAAAAAAAAACTAAAGCCAGGTTTGGACGCCTCATACAACCTCCTGTCTGGAAATGGAACCAGCCTATTCTAAAAGGAGTAGATAGGTAAGTCAGGAAGTAAACGAGTAAGGAAGTAAATAACTAAGAAAGAAAGCATAAGGAAAGATTGACTGAGTTAAGGTTTTACGTCCCACTCGACAAATAATGGGTCATTTTGAAGACGTTCTTCCCAGCCAATCTCTTGGCTAAGTACTGTAGAAACTAAACACAACAAAAGCAAGCAATAAAAAAACAAAATAATCTAAGCTAACATGAAAGAACACACAAAAGACAAAACCTAAATAAACACACAAAAAGAAATCTAAACTTAACTAACATGCAAAAATGTAAGAACTGCTCACATCTGTGTGTGCATATCACTGTGCACAACTGTCGTACACAACACAGCACAGAGCAGTTCTGATTATCTTCCCTCTTATCCTCCAGACAAGCATCAGAGCTTAGGTACTGTCCATTGGAGGGGAGGAGGAGCATAAGGAAAGAAAAAAGGAAGGAAGAAAGTGAGGAAGGAAGAAGGAAGGTAAGTACACACAAACAAACAATTTACATAGTGCCAAAATCAACACATGAATTACGGCACATTACTGCCCTGGAGCCCGTATGAGGCGTCGATAAATGACCACAGTAACAGACACTTCAGTCACGCAGTAATGAAGATATTTCCACAGAACGGCAAGCAGATACTTCTATCTGTCACGTGACGACTGCAAGATTAACAGGTGCGTGTCAGACTAGACGGCATCTCCAGTGCGCTTCTTGACAATCAGATTACGTTTCCATTCCGGCAGAGACTGAAGTCTTTCCATCTCGCTGTCCTGTCGGCGCCGCTCTATCTCATACGGAGCCTGTTCACACATCAACACACCGTCTGTATATGCCTGAATATTCATTAGATATAAAGCTGTGGTGATTTTTTGCATAATTCAGTTGCAAGGTTATGACTACTTCATATTATGGGATGCATGTCTGTAGTTGTCTGTTATTATGTACGTCTGCACATATTGCATATTCTTGTCACATTTGCTTCGCATGTAAGTACAGCCAAGTGTTAGGGTCAGATTACATGTCACTCAGCTCCATGTAAACTTATGCGGAAAATATGGTGATGTGTGGCTACGTGATATCACCTTTTTGATTTTTGCTGTTGTAGTTGCAGGATTTAATGGAACAATGTACCATACAAATGATTTTAAATTGTGAAGTTTTTGTTACAATAATTAATGGGATAGAAGTGACCAAGGGCTGACTTGGGGCAGCAGTGGTCAACCCCTGCCAAAGAACAGAAAGCTAACTACCCCTACAGAACAAACACGACCAGGAGACAACAGGCAAAAACCAAACAATCTAGTACAGTATGACGTCGTATGGTTAGGAAACAGACTGGTCTAATCTATGTTCCCAAACATGACGGGAAACTTTTAAAAATTCCAGTCTGCAGAAGACCATAATAAAACCATAATGTAACAAGAGACACGTAGATGGTAGAGCCCTTCACGGGACAATATTCTCAGGCCCGGCCTGGCCCGTTGCCTTTCAAGCAATTTTCTGGCCCGGCCCGTTTTAGGCCCATCCTAGACAAAGCTCGGCAATTCCATTATCAGTATTAGCGGCCTATACAATATGCATAAAAAGGGAGTTCAAAACATGGCATGTTGCATTAACGACATAGTGCGCAATGTGCATTGTTATTAACTTATGTTCCTATTTTTTGTTGTCAGGTAGGACAGGTGGCAGGTGCATCCCTAAATGTAAATAAATATGCCACACAGGCAATTAAGCATTCTTTAAAGTGACGTCAATTTGTAATACAAATTATTGCAATAAACTAATAGCATAAATTAGCACATAGAGTGTAGACCTATTGGGCGGGCCTAAAATGTCTGGCCCGGTCCAGCAGACATTGGGCCCGGCCCGTTGTGATCAGCAAATTACTAGGCCTGGCCCGGCCCGTGCAGGGCTCTAGTAAACGATGCAGGTAACATTGTTTTCCATATTTCCAATTCGCTAGTTGCCATCAAAATGGCATGCAGAAAATAATTTGCTCCAACAAAATCCTCCAATTCTCGGAGTGCCTGCTAATGGCCATAAAACGGTTGTAGTGGCAGTATTAAAAAATAAATATGCAGGACGCAGTATGGATAGTTCATACCAACCATTTCTTCCTGTTTCTTCTTCTCTTTTTCCAGTATTAAAGTCTTTTTCCACTCTGGAATATCTCTCCAGCGCTCCTCCTCCTGCTTCTGTGCCAGCAACTCCCTCTGCAGTTATTCACAGTCAGTAATTATACACAACATGCCACGATGCGACAGTGTTTATGTAAACCACTCACTACAGTTCGTGACATCATTCTTTGGTGCTTACTTGCTTACTTTTCTATCTCAACTAATGTAAAATTATGTTTTTACACAACAAATATTTCACTTTCAACTCAATCATGAAAACACAAACACTCAACTACGTTCACAAAGGTACTTCAAAACGGTTTCAGCTGCTAAAATCATGCAGTGTAATCGTGCAACAAATGTGTAGAAAAGTACGGGACTGACGGTCGACTCTTCAGAACTGACGTTTCTGCCAACTTCAAAGTAACGTGACACAAAAAGTAGCCAAATATCGAAAATCCGGCCCGATCAAATTTAGATATTGTGCTCTAGTTTAAGAATCCGTGGTCAGTTGCCAAATCCCATTGTAAATGGAGGAGGAGATAGCTTTTGAAAATGGCCGGATTTACCACTTTCAAGGGCTCATGACCTCGACCTTGGATCGGGTCATACTGCATACAGTCGTCCATCACTCATCGACCTCTACCTACATGCCACATTTCACTAAAATTGAAGAAACTTTTTTGTGGATGGACGGCCGTACGTACGCACATACGTACAGACAAACGGACGGATGGACATTTGAGACCAGCTTTAGTAGGTCGACTCTGTTGAAGAGTCGACCTAATAAAATAAATAATAACCAATAATAATAAATGCAGTTTTTTTCAGCCACAGTAATGCGCACCATTGCATCTTCTTCTAACTGCTTGTTTTTCTTCTCAATCATGGTCTTCTTCCACAGTGGGCAGTTGGGTGGGATCTGCTGGTAGCCCGGCAACTGAGTCACATCTACATCACCACACCATCACTACATCACTATGTAAAGCAGCATGAGTAACAGCATCTTCCAGGACCACTATAATGTAAACAGTTACTACCACCTCACGACAATAAACAGTGAAAATATTAGCATACCGATACGTTTACAGGGCTGCAATTTTTAACGATTAACTGATTAAACTCCTAAAGATTTTACAGCATTAATATTTTTGACAGATTAAAAGTTATATGTATTATTACTTGCTTATTTCGTTCCATTGCCAATATGTCAATTTATTGAGCTTGTTGGAGGAATATCAACTGAACCGTTTTCATGCAGATAACAGAGCAGACAATGGAAATGATTCAAATTTGCCTTGCTTTGTTCTAAATAACATATCACCTGCAGTACAAACATATTCCCCAGAAAAAGTGTTTACGAGCAATAGTAGAATTAGTGTCCGTGATGTTAATCAATTAGCTAGCGATTAACAAAGTTCGATAAAATGATTATTTTTTAATTGTTACCAGGTTCTACTTTAAAATTTTTCAGACTAATCAAGATAATCGAGGCTAGGTTTTTATGTCCCACCTGACATAAAACAGGTCATTTCAGTGACGTTCTTCCGAGTCAATCACTTAGCCAGTACTGAAAACTAATAAAGGAAGCAAACATAAAATTTGCAGACATGACAAACTTGAGAGAAACGAGGACGACATGTGATAAGGCATACCAATAGAAAGGACTGGAGCAGTGCCATGAGGAACAGCTGCTGTATCTCTGTTGAGAGGCATCGCTGTATCAACATCACACTCAACATCTGACAACACTGACAAGCTAATTGTTCTAAGTTCAACAACAGGCTCAGCTATCACTGACAAAATGCATCACGCTCCTTGTTACCTGTAAACCTTGCTCTGTTACCTTCAGCTATATGACCAACTGACCACTGAATACACGGGGTCCCATCTACATGAGATAAATGTATTTAAAAACATTGCAATATATGAAATGAACTTGATGGTCACTCAGTCACAGAAATGCTGCAATTCTATAGGCCATGTATCAACTCCTATTAATGATCTCTAGTACTAACTATGCCTTTGTGTTGCACTTTTATCCAGTCAAATATAAAATCAGAAACAGCAGCTCACATGTGGCTTGAAATCACTGCACTTAACTTAATACACGGTACGAGCTGTATTTCTAGATACTGCCCAAGGGGTTCTCAGTAACTGAAATGACATTCAAAGGCCACTCAATTTCATCATCAGACAGATTACACATGACTTCCTATTAGCATTCTGTAATAATTATCTGATTTATCTCCCTCTGTTTCATTTCCCAGGGATGGCTAGATATTCATTAAACACTGTTAACTTTTCAATCCAACCTGTACGTGGCACTGCAATTGACGGAGATCACGTCAGAAGTCTAGCACAGTGGGGCAACTCTGTCGTGCAAAGTCTGACAACATGTTTTGAAAACTACGAGGCAGACCGACAAACAGAATTATCATAGCATATATTGCACTATGCAACAGCATCACGCTGTAAAATGGCACATGATGCCAATTAACGCTGTGCACATGCCCGTTGGTGTTTCAATCATGTTCAGCTGTGTGATGCAACTTTGTTGGTAGCACGAGTAACTTCACTGGATGCCTTTTCTGATGATAACAATAACAATAACTCATTTCAGGTAGCTGCTGGAATCTAATCCAGGTAGCTCAGGTAAGAATCCATTGCTTTAACCACATAATCATGGCTGCTCCTTCATAATAACTAATCTAGTGCACAGAATATCAATAAAATATCATTAAATTTACACGAGTTAAAACTTTCCATCACTCTGCTACATAAAGACATGCCATGTAATTATTAATGTCACATGAAGAAAGCAGATGCAAAAAACAACCACTACAAAAGACAACCACATAATCATAGTCACTTGTATAATAATAGCCTATTACAAAGTTTAGTTACAGAATTACCAGTACTGAGAGTTGGCAGCAAAGCGTCAGCGTCAAATGTTGACTCAGAACTGTTGTCGAAATAATTGAAATCTCCGGCTGCATTGTCAACAGTAAACAGCCAGGCAATCAAAAAGCCGTCACAATCACTTAACGTAATGCTCTCTCTACAGCAGACTATTCGGATTACCAATAAACTGAGTTGTTGCTGTTTGAGTATGTTAGTTGGAGTTTAACATCCCTTTTCAGCACAAATGTGGTTATATCAGAGACGAAAAACAGGGGTGGAGAGCTATCCCTACCCAGTGAAGGAAGGTCAGCAATATATTAACCTCAACCCTGGCCGCCTTTTTGTTCAGTGTCAGCAGCCACCTAAAAATGGAAAGGGATCGAGAAGCTCATTTAAATTATTACACCAGTGCCTACAACAGAAGCAGACAACTATCACACTGCAAAACAAAAGTAAATCAAATACGACAAAAACAAGCATACATCTTTAACTAAAGAATACAAACCCCGGTATAACATTAAATCAACACAAAAAAACTAAAAGCCAGGTTTAGTCGCCTGCTACGACATCCGGTCTGGTAACAGAGTGGGAGTATTCTGGTAGAATGGGAAAGGATGGAAAAGCAAAAAAAAACAGATAAAGCGAGTAATAAAGGGAAAAAAGAAAAAGTAAAAGATACTAAAAGATAGAGTAGAAGATGGGGAAGTGAAGGGA
>Ga0209363_1001216_pt1 | contig 11988 bp, 10 predicted proteins | sample WorMetexBAHAMAS3_FD_187385 | JGI IMG/M metagenome (GOLD analysis project Ga0209363, IMG submission 187385) | Marine gutless worms symbiont microbial communities from Max Planck institute for Marine Microbiology, Germany - Inanidrilus exumae... | ecosystem: Host-associated > Annelida > Digestive... | reverse complement strand
ACCTACCTCTTTCACAAATCCTACCCCCCTTAGTTTCACTTCTTCCTCCCGGACTGCCTCCACGGACTTTTGCCTGCGCCGTTTTTTTATTTTTTTCATTATTTTTCGTTTCTGGGCCGTGCGCTCGATTAAGCTGGCCATCTCGTCAGCTTTTGAGCGCACGTAAATCTACCGTATCGTACTCATAGTATTTAAATACCAAACAACCGAAAAGCAGTATTTGCTCAGAAGTATTTAAACAGCTTTTTAAAATCCAGTATTTAAGTACCATTTAATAGTTGTAGTGTAGTGCTTTGCATGTCACTTAATATAAAGAGTGTTTTAATTTTTCACTGAGACTGTTGCACTGTTCAGTGTTAGGTTACTATTTTCACAGGCTGCGCGGTAGCGCCAGCCCTGTGTTAACGACGACTGGCTTTGTCAATGGGAAAGGGCAATTTTCGACTCCCTACAGAGTCAACACCCCTCAACCTATCACGAAAACATTTGTCACACGTGATTATGTCGGCGACCCCTACAGCCGTGCCAAATTAGGTGCACATCCGTCGATGGGAGGATTCTGGGCACATGGGTGAAATATAACCAAAATTATTTTTATTTATGCCCCGTTTTGAGGAACTCACCTACAGGTCAGACCCGTCGACGGATTTTCACGCATGATGGCTCAAACGACGCGGACTCGCGCATGGACGTGCCTTTCTGGGATTTGTTTACATGGCTCTCCATTTAGGGGAGCAAAAACCCCGAATTATGGGGCGTGAATAGGCGTTTTCAAGCCAAACTCACATAATCGAAAAACGTGCATATTATCAAAACTACTGCATCGATTCCAACCAAATTTTGCACAGTGATAAAGACCACTAAATGCCCTTCCTAGGTGGTCCCAAAAATCGCGATATCTCGGCAATGGTTTGATCAATCGGCACAACATTTGGCATGATGACGCATACTGGCCCTCTGAAGCGGACAAACAGTTGAAATTTCAAACTCTGAAAAATTTAAGATGGCAGACAGCCGTCATCTTAAAAAATGGAAGAATGTAGTATTAATGGACATCATTAATGGCCTTCTCAAAACTGGTAATAAAACTGCAAATATAAATGTAAAAAAACTGCAGTTTATACACAATGTTAACGGCGACGGATTGAAAACTGCAAAAATCATAAAAAGGCAAGGTTAATCATGCTAACATTGACATTCATGTTATGTTAGTGTGGTTAACATTGCCACTTTTAATGATTTTTGCTGTTTTCGATCCGTCGCCGTTAACTTTGTGTATAAACGGCAGTTTTTTACATTTATCTGACATACATAACTCACATATACGATCATTAACTGTCTTTAACTGAGACTACAGACACACTGCAGCCGTTGTGCAAAACGACACACAATCATCAATGCAGGCTCAGAATTGTCAACGAAACTAAAAACAGTCTCAGCAATAATGCCGCACAATGGAAATGTCTCACGTTGTCAAATTAACACCTAATTTAATGGACCTGCCAAGGATACTGCGACAGATATTGCAATCAATCAATCAATCAAATGGGCGACATAAACTGCAGGGTTTTAAAAAGAAGAAGCCAAACAAAGTTAAAATCAGGCACTATATATTATTTGACAACATGCAGACATCGGTAAAGGACTGGTAACGCTCAGCATCGTCACAAATAAATACTACACAAGACACAAAATGGAGCTCACTGAGACATACATCTATGCCAAACTTACTTAACTGATACAAGATGGTACAAAAAGTTCATCGCACGGATAACGATTGGACCTAATGACTCTCGTCACCGATGAAAGACTTCATGTTTTGTGTTGTGATTGCAGTGCAGACAACAAGAACCAGTCGTACAAACAAAGACAAAACGATCGAACAGCGACATATGCGTTCACGGCACACTGTACATAGGATCGTACCGTCATCACAGAACTGTTGCTGGTCTAGTGCACCCGACAAATATGTACACGGTTAACAATATGCACCGATTATCAGCTGGCAGGTGCGAGATTTAGTGGTGTATCTCATGCTGCAGTTCATGTTTGCTGCAAGCTGTGCACATGTCAGCATGCATATGCACGCCACGCAATCAGCACACAAACAAAATCAGATAGTGTGCAATGATGGAAACCAATCAAAAATGGTACAGTTCCTAAAACGTATTAAACTAGTCGGCTAAAAAACTGATTCCATTAATGAAATTTCGCAATGAATAGTTACGCAATCAAGTGGGACTTCGAAACAAGACTTCAGCTTAACAACTTTACACGGTTTATGACAAAAAAATCCGACAAAATTGTTTTGAAATTTGAACAAAATGCAAATAAATTAAAACTGATCGCTTTGCTTGAATTTTAAAATTAATTTTGACAGATTCGAACAAATCTCAAAAGTATAATAAATATGGGCCCAAGTATATAAAGAAGTATACATTTTTGGAAACATCTGCATTAAGGTTATTGTGCACACAGATCACCACAAATGAGACGGAACACCGCTGAGATGACGGCTTGCAATCATGACTTGCCAGTTGCCCTCGGAGTATCAGTCACATTGTTGCCGTAGTAATGTTTCAGTACTTCTTCAATCTGTTTGCACCACTTCAGTGCATTGCCTTCTTGGTCTTCGAGGTAGTACGTTCGATTAGGCTAGATGCACACACGAACAAGATGATGAAGATAAGTAGACATAAAAGTTGCATAAATAACAAGTATGTTGGGCCGAAATGTACATTGCATGCTGCCCCCTGGTGAGTCACAGTGAGTATGCTGATGGGACAGACAGACAGACAGACAGACATACAAATGGACGTCAGACTGTTACATTACGCTTTCTGCTATGGACACAGCAAGTGCAATATGAAGTCAATAGGTTGGTGCTGGCAGTATGATGGGATAATGCACAACCTGGCTTGCTTCAAAAGACAATTAGTAACATTTCTTTTCACAAAGTAGTTCCCAGAATTTTAGTTTGTGTACCATGGCTACAAGCACTTTTGCTCATGTCACGTTAATCTGTACGTTTCTGACTAACTAACTAATTAACTAACCTAATACAGGCGTCAAGTGTCCCAATAGTAAGGTTACTGCCGTGCTGATGATAAATGTGAAGCAGATAAAATCACACTGTAGCAAAAACTGAATGGTTAGGACCTGACAGAGCATTGGAGTCAGACAGCCGGTGTAAAGGATCCAGCGGCCTTTTCCTCAGACGTCAGCTGAGAGACTAGCAGGTGACTTTCTCAGTGGGGTCAATGCTTTTGAGTTCCAATAAATTTCACGTGACTAAATAACTCACACAAGTACAGCAGATTGAATGCACTCACTCACCGTGTGAACAAAAAATATCTTGAAATTCTTTGCTTCAGGCCTTAGATCTTTTGACCTAACCACAAAACACCAACAGTCATCATTAGCAACAAACTGTATGCTCAGTTTTCCCTCTAGTGTCCTGACCCTGTAGTGTTAATAACAGTAAGGGCATCTGATATCTATAACATCCACTCCAATTATCCGAAAGGTTCTCTTCACAGGCTTCACTTGGAATAACTCCAGAAATGAAGACCTGTTAAACAAGTAGTCAAAAAAGTTTGATGAAAGGCAACACTGCCGACTTATCACCGCTCACGTCCGACCTTGATCCCCGTGGTTTCTTGGGACCACAAGAGTCAGCTCCCAAACTGCATCTCGATCGATTCAGCCATTTTTGCATACACTGTAGCAAAAACTCCCAGTCACAATGTTTTTCTAAGGGGTGGACAACTCCCAAAAATTGCTCCTTCCCATTGGAGGAACTGGAGTCTTATCCAATACATAGTTCCTTGGCACCACCCAAGTCAGCATCTCAAACGGCATCTCGATCGGTTCAGTCGTTTTTGTTTTGCAGGGATCTTAAAAGTGACGAACATACATACGCACAAACACACAAACACACACAGAGAACGACCACGCTACTCTATCTGTAGCAACAGCCCACATATTATGCAATGCATGTGATGCGATGTGGCCTGACAAAAAATGAGCGTGCATGTACGTTCAATTCGGTGTTGTAATTTGTGCCATCTGCTGTTGTCGCGATCTTCTTCAGTATCACTTATAAAATGGCCTAATAGGTACACAATATCAATAAATCAACTAAACAAACCCAGGTTGTTACTTGCATTCATAACCTTGCTTCACAATTTTCCCATGCACTTTGACACGTGAAGAAAAACTTCAACAAGATGACTTCATTCTTTTTAAGTAACAACACTAGCACAATTTTATTTAAGATAAGTGTCATTTAAAAAGGCTGTAAGTACATATCGGGAGCCTGATGTTCAATTTCACTCACTCGATGTTGGGCTGTCCTAACCCTAACTCTAATCCTACCATTAAAACTAAACCTTACCGTACCCCATTTACCATAAAACGTTCATGTGACAACATAACTCATCACTATTTGATAAATCGTCGCTTAATTTCCAAAAGTACCTATATGCTTTCGTAGTGATTTAGAGAAAAACGAAGTTAAAGTTTGATGAACAATAACAGTCAAACTTGATACTGTTACTGGCAAAAATCGTAACTTATATTCTCTTTAGGTTTCGCTTAAGCAACAATGCTTGCAGTTTTGTCATGTAAAGTCCCACATCTTGCGTAAAATTGTTATTTGATGGTCGTCTAGTTGAAACTGTGAAACATACGCATAAAGGTACTTCTTTCACAAATCGACAATGGCGGTGCATGCCTGAAGTCAACAAAGGCACTTTTGATGCAAACAGAAACGTAGACAGCCAATGCTGTGCAGCGTGTTTATCGACACCGGTATTTTCAAACGGCAGCAGTTGGCTTAGTAATAGTACCGATGTCATTAAAAACAGATGTGCATAAATTCTCAACGCAACAGTGATGAGCGCCAAAAGTATCGTTGTAGACAACGGGCAAGCATTCGTTGTTTTTTTTACACGCATAGTAGTTACACGCTCTGTCGTTTATTGTTAAAGGCATGCATTCCACAAACAGAACGAAATTCTTCTGCAGACTAGAAATGCCCATGTGGATAACTACTTATAGCTATAATATGCAAAGCTATGATTCAGATAACAGAGCGCTTATTGTCGACGAAGTAACTTGTAGTTCAGATGGCCACTGCGTTTTTCGCTCCAGTTCCACTTTTTTAGGGGGCAATTACTCCCTTTATTTTGTAAAAATTGCCACGGCTCTTGCATTTTCAAATAGCCCTGACTTTCATTTTTTCAAATATGTAAAAATGTCAAAATGGCCAAAAATTGCATAAAGGCACTTTTGGAAATTAAGCGACGAAATATGGAGTTGAATCCGGAGACATATCGCAGCATATCGAAATGAACGATCAGTTATTCGTAACGAGGATAATGATGATGTTGATAGCCAAGCGAGAGTGACAAGCGAGTGTTGCGCCGTTTTATTCTGAGATAACGCAAATAATGAGAAGTGCGTAGTCTATTAGTAGCATTGTTGAAAATGACTTTTTTGGACTTCTCAACGCAAAGTGAGAAATCGGTTAGTTTTTGACATACAGATTTAGAAATAAAAATTAAAAAGGTGGACAGATGTTTGGGACACGAGTCACACGACGTATATAGCGAAAGCATTAAGTGTTCATTAACGGCGCATTGTGTTCTTCTTTTTGTCGATAAACAACACGTGATACCAGCAACCAATCATTGCAGCAGATGACGCCGACTGGTCTGCCTACAAAACGACTCACACCAATCAGTAATGAACAAAGTTGTATAGACGCAGTTCGTATAGCATCATTTGATGAAAGTGGGACGTCAGCTGTTACTCTCATTCACTGATAGCTCTATTCTTCATGACGCCTCGTATTTTTCACTAAAATGACATATTTTTTACATAGACTGACATTGTTGCATATCAACTGTTGTGATTCTTCTTTTCCCGCCAGTGAGGTGTAGCAGTTGCAGCAACCTACGCGCAGCAAGTAGCTAATGCATTCGTCAATTCGTCCGTGATTATCATTTGAATAACAAATTTACGGACAGTTTGGCACTGACGAATACGTTATTTACGTTAGCAGCATTTCTTTAAAAATGTGAAATTTGTGTAATTTTTGTAAAACTTCTGGAAGGGATCTGCAAGCGTGCTAGCAAGGAGATTTGATCGATTTTATAATGATCTTTAACTATATTTTAGAAACAAAAATGCAAAAATTCAATAATACCAAAACCGTTTTTAATCGATATTTGTTATGGCGCTACTGTATACTATGCTGCGGAGTTGCGTATGTCCCGAATAAGTTGCCTATATTAATATTTTTCGAGTGTAAGAATTTCTTTCGGGCGCTTCTACGGAGGTATGAAAACTTTCTAAGCTAATTATAGTTGACGATGTGTCCATGCCATGTGTTTTGGGAGCAAAGCAAAACCACCAACTGGCCTGTTTTGAAACACGTTTCGTTGATTTATATAGGACGAATATCTCGACTTCTGTCAACGATGCGCATGTGAAAACTTACAGCACTTTAAGCGTGTAAAGTGCCGCCTAGGATGAATCAGGACTTGAGCCTGGATCTATACCCTAGCTAGGCACTTCAAATCTCGTGTGCTGATTGATACACAGGAGTACTAGTGCATAAAATATGACCTCCGAAAGGGATATGTTCAGAATCATGTGACCTTCAAATAAATGGGAAATAAATGATAATTATTACTCGTTATAAGTGCATAATAGAAATATGGTTGCAATGAAACACTAATAGGATTATAGGATGTACGTTACCTATTGAGTGGCACCATTGCAGTCACTATTGCTGTTTGAAACAGCAATAGCTCCCATACCTCGTGAAACATAGCACGAATTTGCTAACATAGCGCGTTGCGCGGTCCCTCTGTGTAGCTAAGCTTCTTGTCTCAAACGAGATCATATTTTCCGGTTTGTTCAGTGTGGTGAACTGGTGACGGTCGTCGGTCACCAGTGTATCACACTGACCGTCGACATCTGTGTACAGCACAGTGGACGCGAGGCACCGCGTCGCATAGGTCTGTCAGCGGCAGCGGTGACTTTATACTTCAGCACGATCACTCAAAAGTTACGGATGAACACTCATGAAATTTTTGAAAGAGACAAGGAACAATAATTGTTCACGTTGACGTTCGCTATATGCTATCGCCCGTCCGATGTAAGCGACAGTTCTGAAGTCTCAAGCGACTTAAGCGCTGTTCATAAGGGTCTTAAGCGACATTGCTTTTAAGGCGACAACAACCTGAGCGCCACGGCATTAGTTCTAAAAGGACATCCTAAGCGACAGTTCTGAAAGGTCTCAAGCTACTGAAGCACCGTTCATAAAGGTCTTAAACGACATTACTTAAACGAGACGCCAAAGAACACTGCAGTGACAGGAAAAAGTAGTGCAGTTTCCAGCAGGTGCTATGTGCAAGGAGCAGGAGTACCAGCTAAGCCTATTGCTTAACACAAATGAATAACAGTAACTGCCCCATGATTAGCACAATATCCAACTATCTAATAATAAATAAACTTCAATAATAAACCAGTAAATGCAACAAGAATTATTTTTACACCTTATAGCTGTTATATACCATGAAAATCAATAACATAGCAATACTATCAGTATTAGGTCTAGTTAACATTATTAAAGTTAGCATCAATGCAAAGTCTTTCCCTGATATGTACGCTCCGCACAAGAAAGATATCTACCCGAATTTTCGGCAACGTTCGATGTCCGATATTGCGTATTAAAACCAATAGTACACCGCAGTGCTGGTGCGGCCTAGCAAGCGATATATTGAACAAAAGCAGACTGAATTGGAAACTGAAAATAAATGACACGGCAGATAACACTGGCATCACTCAGTGGCAGGCACGTGACACTAAGTATCGCTGAATGCAGGAACTAAACAAGTTGTGCGTCAGTAAATAAGAAAACAGTTGTGTCACCGGTCGAGTACTCTGGTAGGAAACGCTCTTCGAGTCTATATGGCAGTGCATCTCCAGATACACTGCAACATGTGTAGTGCATGGCTACAATGGTATGCAGTGGCGGATCTACACTGTAAAGTCTGAGAGGCCAAATTGGGCCGAGACACCGAAGGCACTGAGAATCGAGACACACATAGCAATATGGCAACCAAGGGTCTTGGTATCTTGGGGGTCATGGCCCATTGGCCCCCGTAAATCTGCCAGTGATGGCACGAGATGGCTAGGCCAAGTTTGCAGATAACACAGCAATTTACTAAAAACCTAAAATGGAGAATTAAATCAGACACAACTAGAAGGGCTCAGTAGTGCGCATACCTTTCCCCCGACCTTGACCTTCCAAAATGTAATCACCTCGTCCTTTGTGGCCAAGGGTATGACTGACAATATGGCAACCAGGGGTCTTGGCATCTTGTGTTGTGTTGTGCATCTGTGTTGTCTTGCACGGCCTTGCACCGCGGTATCTTGCCGAAGTACATGTATGCGTACCGGTCGCCGACGTCATGGGCCGCCGCAATCTGTGCTCCGCCACTCGAGGTCTAAATTTCCTTCTGTGCAATATGACAAGCTACGGCTGACGAGCATTTCGTACCCCGGCCCTCATGCCTGGAACTCACTGCCAGAACATTTGCGACAAACCACATCAATCGAACTTTTCAAGCGCTCTCTAAAACGTTTTTATTCGGGCAGATAGCGCGCTTAGCGCATTAGAGACATTCCGTGTTAAATGGGCTATATAAGTTTACTCATTTACTTACTTACTTACTGACGTATTATAGCTCTAATTATAGTCTAATTATAGCTTTATGCTGTTTGTTCAATATGACCAAGACCAGTTGAGCACCAGCTGCATGAAGCTGGTTCTCGAACGTCCTGTTATTCGTCAATGAGCTTAATGCAAGCCAACGAAGTATAAATAATCTATAATTGCAAGGTGGAAATTCTGTAGCAGATTCATAAATTCAAGACTTCATGCGCAGTACCTGCCTAGCTATCGTTTAATTTGCTAAACGAAGTAGGTTTTTTTTGGTATTTTGAAGTACGTGTGCGATATCGTCGTAAAAAGGTTCACGTTCGCTATCTCATCTCGGAACGGGCGAAAACACAACTGTGCACAGGTTAAGAACTGTGAACAGCTGTGTTTTCGCCCGTTGCGTTGCATTTATGGTAGTCGCTTTGTTTCGACGTCGATTGACCAAGACGTTGACGACGAATTCACCCTTATCCTCTTAGTTACTTGATTGTATTGTTAAAATTTGCCCAGTCTTCTGCGTCTCTTACGCTAGGTTTGTAGAATTTTCAGTTTCATGACATTGCTGAGTGGCTGTCGCAATGTGGATGGTTCTTTTTCTTGCACCTTGTCTTACTTGCGAGTACGTCCTTCATGTTCCTATCGCCAGTGCAAAACTGGATTTGTGTAATAGTCCACATTAACTGATTTAACTGCTGTTTGCGTGAATTACAGACTGTTTGATTTTTTGGGTTTTGGGGGTTCCCGATCTGGTTAAGACATGATGTGGGGATGGCATGAAAAAGTTTGAAAACCACTGCATTATGGGGTAATCCGTCATCGCAAGGCTAGCATTTGATATATTCTACCAGTATACAAAATTTGGCGATTCTCGCTGCAGCCGCTCCAGGGATATGCATGACTGTGGGCGTCGAAATTGAAAATGGATCATGCGACCACGCTCTTTTTAGGGGTGGTTTGCCACACGTAAGCTAGGATATTATATAGTCTTCCTGTTATATAAAATTTGATGACTCTAACTTTAGCCGTTCCAGAGATATCATCTGGAGCCACAAAATTACAATGGGTCACGTCACGTGACCCATTGTAATTTTGCGACTCACGTGACCCTGACCACGCCCCTTTTAAGTGTGATTTGTCATCCATATGCTGGGACTTGAAATAGCCTATATGTGTACAAAATTTGACCACTCTTGTTTCAGCGGTTTCAAATATATGGTTTAGTGCTCACCAAAATTTAAATGGTTTGCATGAACTGACCACGCCCCTTCCAGGAACGGTTTGCCCTCTATCGGCTAGCTAGTGCTACGATCAACCTTCTACCAATAGAAACTTCAAAGTTCAACGTCTCTATTTTCATCAACTACGAAGATATGAAAGGCGATACAAAATGTCGAAAATGGAATGGTTTGGGGTAGTTAGGGGTCACTCAAGGTCACTTGAAATAGCGCCATTCGATAGAGCGCATACGAGCTCCCATAAGCGTTCCATAGTATCTTGCACGATGCACCGGTCCCTCTGCGGTAGCAGAGCGTTTTGTACTATTTATTTATTTATAATGACTTCGTACATGTGTACTCAAGAGTACTCTACGAGTATTGTATCGTCCAAGTGGTATAATAGCGATTTAATTATTTGGCACAGAAGCGGACGTCGCGGAACTACTCGACCGCCCTTTAGGGCGTGTCTCGTGTAATGACGACAACGGCAAATGCAGTCCACACGCCACGTGTGTTCCTACGGACGTCGGACGTGTTTGTATGTGTGAATCGGGTTTCGTCGGCGACGGGTTTACCTGTACTGCTGGTTAGCAAATTCGATATACTTCACCTTCTCTACATGTATTTCGCGTTGTCTACATTTTATGTAGGACTCCAAACAAGTAGCCTACTGCAAATATGCTCCAATTTCTACCAGCTAGTCACTTGTGCAGCAAAATGTCAATTGTTAATAATTACTATAAAACGATTTAATTTTTTAAGTAAAATATTCCATAATTTGACAGCTTTTAAAACATCTAGAAAGCCCTCACTCGAAGTCGCACCAACCACTTTAGCACGCATAAATAACTCGATAAACAAATGCCTACCGCTGCCGCTGTTACTTAATTATGGTTTCGAATTGAGGTCTGTGTATTACTCGATCATGCTTTTGTGTTCGCTCATAACGTTCTGTGAATTTTTCCTTTTGTGACCGTTAACACAGCATGAACCACAGCCACGTATTTGCGTCAAAGGTCATTTTGTTACAAAAATTTACAAGTACAGAGTTCAAAGATAACCAGAAATCGGAAATCGCTTCGTCGTACTGAAACTTCATAGTTAGGTCATGTAAATATTTATGTTACAGGGCAAGGTTATGCTACGTGTGTATAGGTCACGTGTAGTTTTTACTAAATTTTATTTTATTTTCGGTTTTGCATGATATAACTTCGAATGACTTTGAACAGATACTGGCGGCAAAAAAGCTGAGATTTGCTCAAAACCAGAACGTATGCGGAAAAACTTCGTGCGTCTGACGGAAGCCATGAGTAGAAGACAGAAGCTTACTCTCTTCAAGAAAATCGGCACTGAAATGTCCAGGCAAAACAAAGTCGTCGCTACACAGATGTTTATGGAGGCGGCATCCGGTTCAAAGCCCAGGATCACTAAGATGTTCATGGACATGCTTCGCTTGGTGCTGTCCTTGTTGAACGACTCTGATCGGTTGACGATCCTGCTGCAGCGTAGGGCAGACAGAAGTCCGAACTTGACACGAGTGTTCCTACGCAACTTTCAACTTGTCACTGAATCCACCTTCACGTGAGTCTTACATTAGCTATGTATGTTTAGAGATAACTCAACGGGGGAAAGTGCCCTTAGGATGCTAACCAGTGTATAACACAATGTACGGTAGGCCCGTGGTAGCATAGTCAATAATTAGATCGATCCGTTCAACCGTTCTGACGTTGCGTCATAAAATTGGAATTGATCTAAAAAGTTAATAAAGGACGTCGGAAATGGTGACAGTTAATTAAATTTGTGCGAGTGCAAATAGCTTAAATGATCTTGAAAGCCACGTAAGGACGTCGACAATGGTGCCACAATGTGTCATGTGAGTTCTTACTGAGCTTTTATCTCCATTTTGGAGGTATCCCTCAACTGAGTTACTTGCATGTGGGCTAGCAGGCGCTTCCCGACTAACATACATGTATGCTATAATTATCTGCCCCATAGCTATAGCATATAGCATGGGACAGGTAATAAAATCGTTTT
>Ga0209363_1001215_pt1 | contig 11998 bp, 9 predicted proteins | sample WorMetexBAHAMAS3_FD_187385 | JGI IMG/M metagenome (GOLD analysis project Ga0209363, IMG submission 187385) | Marine gutless worms symbiont microbial communities from Max Planck institute for Marine Microbiology, Germany - Inanidrilus exumae... | ecosystem: Host-associated > Annelida > Digestive... | reverse complement strand
GTTAGTCCAAAAAAAAAATATTTTTTACCAGTATCATTTTGGCAGATCAAATCCTGTTGCCAGATAGTGAGGTCATCCACAAGGGATTGACCATCGAGGTCAGAGAGAGGTGATTTGGATGCAGTGTCGCCCCCTCATTGCCGTGAACACCATCATGACTTGGAATGCAGCAAAACGACAATTGTTTTGCCACTGTTAGCCAGATGGGTACAATCTTTGATAATATTCTGCACAAGATCTATTTAGAGTTTAAATCCACAAAAAATTCCATGCTTGACACAGAGTTAGAAAAAAATTATAAAGTTCTCTTCTTACTACAATAAATGAGAGCCATTGCAAGCTTTGCATACAGTTCGGCTCTGAAGATGCTGGCTTTGTTCGGCAGTCTGGTAGTTTTAGTAATATCTCCACACTACCACTGCCGCTACTCGATCCTCATCCTAGGACCGTCTGTGTATAGTCGACAAAAATCTCTATATACCTCACAGAACTTATATCTGTAGATCTCTGGTGAGGTGTCGTCTTTGAAGGAATGATGCAGACTGTAATTGATATGGAGTCATTTTAGCAGCCAAGGAGTAGCAGAATAAAATACTGAAGAGTATTGTAACATTTAGAACTAATAATCACGGCTATAACCAATAAGTAATTTTAGTCTAAGCTATTCAACACACAATATCTGGTTTACATTTTACGACAGCATCAAATGACAATCTATCTGATAATGCAATCATTATCCCACTATAAAAGTCACTCATTCATTTGCCGTGGTTCACATCATCTAGGCACGTACCTGAATATGTGCACGCAGATTGCCTCTTTGAGAAAATTTCGATGGACAAAATTCACACTGATAAGGACGGTCTCCAGTGTGCTTCATTAAGTGAATCTGCAGAGCGCCCTTCTGGTTGAATGCCTTCTCACACTGATTGCATTTGTATGGTTTCTCACCTGCAGCAGGCATAAAATCAACCAAGTAATGAAAAGCAATCAACGAGTTATCCACTGACAAACTGACCACCATAGCAACTTCCAAGTGTTGATTAGCCAAACTCATTGACTGAGTAAAGATCTTACGTCCCACATGACATAAAATAGGTGATTTTGGAGATGTTCTTTCCGGCCAGTCTCTTGGCTTAGTACTGAAAAACTAAATCTGACAACAAAAGCGAAAATGCAGCCATAACAAAATACACTATCACACACTGTATGCAGTGTCGCAGTAGCCTAATGGTAACATGCTTGACTGCGGTGTGAGAGGACCCAGGTTCGAATCTAACCATGGGCAGTTGTATATCACGACAGCCACTGCGATATACAGCCATGGGCACAGGCTGCACACCCTTACTGCAGTGCCTAGGTCGACTCAGCCTTCCATCCTCCGTGAGATGGTAAAATAAGTATCAGCTCTTGGGCTGAATAATAATCAAATGGCGATGGTGGATGTGAATGATAGTTGCCATTTCTTTCTGAAGTTTCTGGCGGACTCACAGTCCAAGTCGGTTGGCTTGGTCTGAGGGTTGGCGGCCATCTCGGCGCTGAGTCTGCATTCATCAAATGAACCAGGCGAATTCTCGCAATGGCTTTGCCATGATGACAGCACCATAAATATCATCCTGATTATTATTATTATTATTATTATTAAAATAAACACAAAAAAAAACTAAAGTCAGGTTTGGTCACCTGTTATGACTGCTGGCCTGAAAATGGAACTGGACTATTCTTAAGGATGAGTAAGGAAGTAAGTAAGTAAAGAAAGAAGTAATTAAGTAAGTCCCTGAGCCCACACTGGGCCGATTAGTCAGATGGCTTCTCGGAGCAGTAAGAAAAACACAGGTTGATTTATATAATGCCCGTAAAATGGTTGTCTGTATGTAACTTAGTATCACAGCTTGTACGGTAGTACAAGGTGTTGTATAAGCCAATGGCTAAAGCAATGGGAAGGGCAAATATTGACCTCCTACGTCTCTAAAACCACTTAACCAATTTTGATGAAAACTGAAATTTAGAATTAACCCTAGAGACTATACCCACACAAAATTTTGTGTTAAAATTGCTCACTCATTCATCCACATAATGGTCTTTCTACGTTATAGGATATCAAACTTTGTTGTTCGCAATTATTACCAAAGACTGTAAAAACCTGTGTGAATACGAAGATGACGTTCAAGCTGACTTGGCTTCTGAAAAGATTTGTCACATTTACTGCAGTGATGGGAGAAGTGGGATCGATCGATGTGCCGCTTGTAAACTTTATGTGCCAAAGATGACCTGCAACAACAGCTATGCACTCAGCAGATCTTAAATTCCCTAAACTTCTAATTGCACCATCATCAGTATCCACATCAGTAATAGCAGTAGTACTAATAAGTATAAATTAGCCTCATACAGGACTGATGGTCGACTCTTCACAACTGACGTTTCTGCTAATTTCAAATTCATGTGACACAAAAACTAGGACAAATATAAAAAATCCGGCCCAATCAAATTTAGATATTGTGCCCTAGTTTAAGAATCTGTGGTCAGTTGCCAGCTCCCATTGTAAATATCAGATGAGACAGTTTTTGAAAATAAAAAGATTTCCAACTTTCAAGGGCTCGTGACCTTGACCTTGGATTGGGTCATACTGCATACCATCGTGCATCACTTATCGACTTAAATGCCAAATTTCATTGAAATCAAAGACACTTTTTGTGGACAGATGGATGGACATTTGAGACCGGCTGTATTAGGTCGACTCTGAAGAGTTGACCAAACAACTGGTCAAAGATTTTTGACAAAAGGCCACATCGCCATCTTGTGCCCCCTCACGGGGCAAATGGATTCATCTAACCTTGATCCCCATCTAATACATGCTTCCTTGGGCCCACATGAGTCAGCCCCCAAAACAGCATCTCGACAGGATACCAACTGTCCATGGACGTCTGTCATTGGACAGCTGCGGATGCGGACGGTATTTCTGTGGATGCAGATGCCAAAATATCTGCATCCGCACATCTCTGTGAATGCCGTCTCGGCATAGAAAATATCATCGTAAACACTACTGGTGTGACTAGTTTGCATTAAAAATTTTAGTGGCATTAATATTTTTAATAGTGATTAATTCCTTAATGTGTTAATGCATTAGTTAACGTCAATACAAAAGCCCTAATAATAATGATAACAATAACAATAATAATAGTAGTAGTAATAATAACTGGATTCGAGTATATTTAGGAAGGATGATCAGCTAGTCAGAACAAAAATGAAACTGCAAATGACAATCTATAGTCACCAAAGATGAAATGAATGCCTGAAACATTACATCACTATAAAGTATATGACCATTCATATATGCCACAAGTAAGATAACAGGGCAACATGTACATATAACTGTGAAATTCAGCATTACAGTAATCAATTATCTGCAATCCAGCGTTGTAAATATGACTTATTTTAAAAATGTATTTTATACAATTAAGTAGGAGTAAGCAAAAAGACAATATGATACACACTTGATTCTGTTATGCATGCGACAATGCTCACGCAGAAGTGAAATCCGATCAAACACAGTGTCACACTGTTTGCAGCGGAAGACTGCTTTAGATCCATCTCGCACTTCACGGTGTGTTCTGCGATGTCTTTCTAGTTGAACCTAACAACACAGTACCGAGAGATTTTTAAATTACAGCATCCTCAGAAGACTACGTATATAAACTTTTGTTAACAGCAATCCTTTATCAGCAAAAAATTCAGAAAATTTGGAACTGATGATGGTTCTACACCTGATACAGTGCATGAGGCCAGTAAGGGCAGGACAACACAGTTGGGCAGAAAGGCATACAATTTGCTATCTGGAACATAGGTAGCATGACCACAAGATCTACTGGAATAACAGACCATGTTTAGATGGCGGGTAAACATTAGCTGTGTTATAAGGGCAAACAACTTACCCAGGTACACCTAGAAGATAGCCATTAAACGGGTGTGTTTGCGTGACTTATGACGCTGTACGCATCTAGTGGTAAAAGCAATACATCAGTCTGGCGTCCATCCATTTGTCCCATCCTTATTCTAACCTTCATAGGGTGCACAGCATCTTTTTTCCAACCCTTAATAGGGCTTGAGGTGCATACTCAACGTGACTCACCAGGGTGCAGCATGCGACGCAGCCAGTGTACATTTAGGCCCGACAATAAGGACCGACATACTTTTTAGCAACTTCAGCATTTAAGTCTAATACAACATATGACATTTTAATGTTGGTGCTAAAAAGTGTTACTGGTGAGATAGACTACTTTACTACTATTAAATACACCTGTGATAATTGAACTCTTCCACACTCCAGTGGCCTCGAATATATAAATGTGATTTCACTCAACACAAACAGAACTACTAGTGGCAGTTTTCCGTTGCGCTGCTGTCGTTGGGCATATCAATGAAGTTACTTTACGTCGAGCCCGGTTAGTACAGGGATGGGTGACCATCTTCAGGCGTGCATAACACCTCGGTATGTAACCAGCTATCCAGGCCAACTCAGCATCCTGCCTCAGCATTAGCAAACAGGAAATGAGTACCGGCCAAAGTGCGGTGATGCTCTGCAGCTAGGGAGTAAAGGCAGGATGGCTCATTCCATTTCTGGATAAATGTGTCCGTGGCAGGTAAAACTGTGTGATCCCTCACTAACATGTGTCATACCTGAGAACTTTAGAGATGAGTATTGCACTCATTATAGGCACTATATACAAGTGTCCTGTTTACTTACTTAACTTACCAAGTGTCAAGTAATGAAAGAAAACGTGTGCAACAAACCAGCGACTGAAATTCATCTGAACACTCTGGGCAAACAAACAGTTCTTCCCTCACATGATTCGAGAGATGCTGTTTAAAACTTGCTAAGCGAGAAAAGCTTTTGAAACATTCCGGACACGTGAGATTATCTTCGTTGTGTATTGCCACATGTAGGCGCAGGTTCTCAGGAACAGTGTACGTCTGTGAGCACTGGGTACAACGATACGGCTTGTCATCTTCGTGGGTTTTCAAGTGAGCTTTGTATCTGCTGTGCTTATCGAACTCCATTCCACACAAATCACATGTGTAAACACCCTAAAACAAATCCACAAAACATCAGCCACAGAAGGGTCAGTAAGCAGATTTTGATGTCTCTCTTCACTCACAATAAATCACTTTGGAGATGATGGGTCATTCCTGGAAAGCCACTGTACTAAGTAATGACAATCAACTCACAAAACCTGCAATCAGTTCTACACTCGGTCACTTTACTCATCATGCGGAAACGGAAGTTTGACATCATCAAAGTGGTCAAAGAATTTTGACGAAAGGTCATACTGAAGACTTGTCACCCCTCATGGATGCAAACTGATTCATCCGATCTTGACCCCTATGTAACACATTGTTTCGTGGACCCACGTGAGTCATCCCCAGAATGGCAACTCAACCAGTTCACCGTTTTTGCACTGTTCATTCATCCGCGTGCCCAAAGTGCCATTTTGTCACCGCTCTCGGCTGAAAAATAGATTTGCCCAACGTTGACACCCAGCTAACATACGGTTTCTTAGGCCAACGTAAGTCTACCATGTAAATCAGCATCTTGATCAGTTCAGCTGTTATTGCAGGGCTCATCCTTTTACTTAAACTCGCAAAACACTATGCTTTATAATAGTTTTGCAGGGACAGAAAACCACCAAAAAATGCCCCTTCCCGTGACCATAACACAAACAACATCATCGAGTTAAACATCAAAAAGATGAAAAACCAAATATAAATTTAAAATAGCAGTCAATGATACGAACTGCTCACACGAGTGTGTGTATCATTGTGTGCAATTGCAGTAAACAAAACTCCACAAAACAGTTATGATAATCATCCCTCTTATCCTCCTGCTCAGACACCGGGGATAGCAGCTTACTTCTCTGTGCTCAGCAGTAGTTACAGAAACCTTCTGCGATTACATGCTGGATACCCTTCCTCACAACCAAACAACATCACATTTAGGGTATTAGCATCAAACAGCCAGCATAAACAAAGCGATGCCCCTCCTCTTGTGTCTGGTGCTGGATGTGGCTCTGTAATGGGAAAGGCATATAGAAGTGAAAAACTCATCCCCAAAGTTTCTCTTCTGGAGCAAGCAGAGGAAGAAAACCAAGGTAATTTGGAAAATAGCTACTGATACGGAGATAAAGTGGTGTATACATCCTTATGTGTCTAACAATGGTGATGCTCTACACAGTTGCAGTGTGAAAGACAGCACTGTCAAGGCACAACAACTGACACTATTTCATCGCCTGTTACCTGTTGGAATAATTTTCAGCGAAAACATACTAGACTGAAGATCTTGCAACATTCTTTATGACATTATATGAAGTCTGTTATTTTAAGCTTACATGACATCGAAGTACTCAAGTCTCATAAAGTATTCCAAATAACCCATACTTTCTGATGTGGTGGTCCCAACATTTCCGATCCATTTGCCACCACAAAACGCTGGCTGTGCTGTTCCCCATTGGACAGCATCGATCCATCAGTCATTAGCTCAATGTGCAGTGGTTCATTCAGCCTCGTTGTAATCGACTGCAACACGTTTCCTGTCGAATGCACATTCTCCTTCTGCTGATTAGCAGTTTCATCTGTCCACTGCAACGAGGCTTGATCATACTGAATGCTGCTCTGCTGATCATCCCCATCTGATAATGTAACTTGTTGAATTTGCAACACTTGTTCTCTCAGTACATTCAGAGGAAGGTGCAGAACCTGTGGTTCCTACCAACAACAAAATAAGACAAATTTGGTTAACGACAAGAGGCTCAGCTACTGTAGAAGTACTACAAGTTGATATCTCGTCAACTGCTGCACAACTGTACAAAAAAATTTCATTTGAAGAGGCTTGCAATAGGTGAATGACCTGCAAGTTAACTCGAGGCCATCAGGATTGCCACCATTCAATAGGCCATATGCCACTGCCTATTAGTGGCTTATAGTAATAACGACTCATATCAAGCACAGCTTCCGAGACATTACCACATATGCTGAGCATGTTACAGCCTGTGACCTTGAGAAGTCCTTCAGTTTCGAGGAGGCTTTTGAAATTATAAGCAAAGTATGCTTTGTAATTCATGTGTAAACATGTAGTTAATGTGTTATAATTTCCGAGGTACAGGACTTACAAAGGTTTCAGAGAGCACAGGTGACGTTTCAGATCACTCTAGATCATAGGTACTGGTGCCATTCAACAGACCTCATTCGATCTCCTATTAGTGTTCGATTGTAACTATATCTCTATCTGCATCATTTCTGAGATACTACCAGTTATTTCACAAAATATAACAAGGTCAAGTGACCTGAACACATACCAGGGATGGGAAATGAGTACGGGCAAAAGGCTGTGAAGCTCTGTGGCTGGGAAGTAAAGGCAGGTATGGCTCATTCCACTTGTGGATACAATTCACTCGTTTCCCCAATATATGACACCATGTAATGGCATTTATAACGTATACATACCATCATATCTCTCTGGAGTGCACGGTCTGCTGCCCTTCAACTGTCTTTCCATTGTAGTGAGCTGGTAAAATTAGTTACTTCAAGATATTCTAAGTCACTTCTGATGTGATCCAGGATGAATTACAAATGCTCACTCGTAAATGTCAAGTCAAAATATCACATTCACCAAGCATCATTAAAACGGAAGACTCACTACCTGAACAACCTGGTTCTGACTGTCATTTTCCTCGGACTGTCTGATAATCTGGTACTGAGTCTGCTGAACAATTCGTCCATCGGGCTCCTGAGAAGTCACCATAATTGGCTGTATCATCAGCACCTAGTCAGCACATATACAAACATGACAGTAAAACAGGAAAATAAAAATTCACAACTATATTTTGCAAATACTTGCAGAAATATCCACACAACAATAGAAATGCAGTAATGGCACCATTGCTGTATCTCTAGAACCCATCATCCAGACAGGGCCGTAGCGTCCGGGGTACTGGGGGTGCTAAGCACCCATGGCGGCTGGGGCAGCACCAGTACTAAGGATTGCCCGAATGCCCGTAGCACCCCCGGTTAGCACTCTAACCCTAACCCTGGATAGTGGTAATAGGTATTAGGTACCGTATAATGTTGATGGTGCCAGGTGAAAGGAAGTTGAAATTGACACTGACAGCAGTTAGAAACTAAAGTGTACCACAATTACAGCCTGCCAACTTGCCAAGGGCGGGGCCCAAGGCTCCAAGCAAGCATGTGATTGCACGATCGAAAATGGGGGCAGGGCAGTTCCAGAACTGGGTTACCATGCAGGACAGACCTCGATCACGATCTCACATTGACTGAAACTGTTTAATCGTCCAGCACCCACAGCAATGTGGTGAGCACCCCCACCAAGAGATGGCTAGCTACGTCTCTGCATCCAGAGAATGTACTACTAATGTCTCTTATTATATGTTCAATGTTTAAAAATAAGAGGAAAACATCACAAAATCAGTAAACAATAAGAACCTGTCCTTGAATTCCTGGATTCTGACTAACATGTTGTGCAATTGCCTGCTGCAGAGCATCAAGGTTTTCACCAAACATAGCACCTGCACAGCATAAATCAACTGTTTACTTGTCACTCAGTGAAGTAATTTCACTCATATACTAAAATCAGCAGACCCGATTTAATAAATCTATAATATATGAGATAAACAACTGAAAAAATATTACTCATAAAGGGGAACAGACAAGAATGGCAATGTATGTATGTATGTATGTATGTATGTATGTAGACTTATAACGCGCAACCCTTACAGCCTATGCAATCATGAGGTGCATCCATAGGGTGTTGGCTAAACAGTACAAATAATTTTTACCCGCGCGGCACAAGCAATGCGCGGGTAATAGCAATCATCGTGTTTCCCTCTGTGTGTGTGTCTGTCACACGCCGGTACTGTATCAAAACAGCTAAACATAGGATCACACCAACAACACCACGTGATAGCCCAGGGACTCTAGTTTTCTGACACCAAAATTCGTTGGTGGACGACCCCCTTCCCCCTGACATTTGAAATTAGTGTTGAAATTTTACGGGAGTAGTGATAGACAGTAGTTCAGGAAAATGTCCAGAAGAACATTACTTTTTAAAAAAACCTCTTCAGAATGCTCAGCCCCTAAATTTGGCCAGTGTGAAATCTCCTAAACCTGGGCCCATATAAATAGCATTCTATTATTTCTAATAATAATTCATATTGCTCCTTATTACAGAATATCAATATCAAAAATGAACAAAATAGATGATTTCATCAGCCATAAACATCTAATGTAGAGTTGACTGTATCTCATTAGATGTACAGTGTACTGCTGTTAATTAATGCATTTACAAGTATTGAACTTGCAGCAGCTTTTGTATTCGTGGATGTTCTCAACATATCCAGCTGTCTTTCTACAACATCTGAGCAAACATAACAAATAGTGTTTCAGTGATTCGTGATTCATCTCACTGTTATCCTCTAAGTAACGCAATGAAGTCTCTTCTGCTTCATTCAGCTAGCAACTTTGCCCCTCATATTTTCAAGAATATGAACCAATTATTTCATCCAGTCGCTAAACAGTTGTCCGTCATCAAACATGGATTGTCGTTTCATCTGCATAAATGCACAGATATAATACACGGTCTGGGAAATCGTAATTTGACGGTCCACCTTCTACTCCCATCTTCCCGAAAGCGGCAATCGGGAAACGGTCACCGGGGCAACGGCGTGCGGATTCAACCACATGCGACAACCCCTTGCACAGCTACGGCGGACGACTTCAATCAAGAGGGTGAGCGTCGGCCAGTATCACTGCGCTATTTACACCGCCGAACTACATGATGGTCTACGGTATGTTGGAAGACGACGATCCATAACGTCGCATAACAGGGTTACAAAAACGTACCGTTGTTGGTTTCCAGTGATCCGATGTCCAATATTTGTTCTACGGAAGACATTTTTGTTGTCAAAATGGCGGAACAGAACACATCCACAATGAGCACGCAGTACCAGTTGTACAACGCAAGCTTCGGCGATTTACATTAACCAATCAGATTTCGACAAAATGCTTATGAATATTCAGAAACTTCAGCGTTCATCCTCGGTGTATGGAAGAACAGTATTGTTAAACTGAACAAAAATGCGTGATTATTGGTAAAGTTAACACAGAACAAAAGATGATAAGTATGAAGACAAGCCGACGATTAGTACCACGACAATGCTACCGTGTTGAGTGATGTCAGATACGAGCGGCCCCCACCTAAGGACACCGTCGCCGAGCGTCCGGGTTGGCGACACTACAGTACTATGTGACGTCACTGACTACGAGGAGTTTTCGATTCTAGAGTCTATAGACTCCACGCCAGTGGAAACAGGCGCGCATTCAGCCAGTGCCGAAAGTTCCATCGCCGCAGCAAGCCTCCGATTATCGGCCGATATCTATTACCCCGGTTCTTACTCAATTTACTCGTCTGACGGAACGGATTGTCGTTCGGCGCTACGTCTACCCCGCTCTGACATCGCCACCGCCGACCCTACAATTTCACGACCAGTTCGCCTTTCGGCCGACTGGCTCGATATCCCCCACCGCGGCCATCATCTCGCTGCTGAATACGGTCATCAATCTAGGCTACTTACCACAGAACCATACGTCATATCGTCCTGATAGGCTACCGTACGACACTTTGCAGAAATTCGCACAACTTGATCTCCCGACCCCGACCACATCTATAATTGGTTAACCGACTTCTTTCTCGACCACTCCCACATCACCGTGTTCAATGGCCAGTGTTCGTAGTTCCTCCACATAACAGCCAGTATCGTCCAAGGATCAGTTATCGGGCCCGCGTCGTACGTTGTCACAGCCGGGATCTGGCTGCCGCGGCGCCACAGCTGGAAATTCGCTATGCAAGTTTGCGGATGACACCTATTAGTCATCCCAGCCAGCAACGAAGCCTCCCGTCAAGTTGAACTGGCAAATATTCAAGCATGGGCGAATCAGAACAATCTGCGGTTGAATTGCAGTAAGTCCTGCGAGGTGATTTTCAGCGACAGTCGGCGCAGGGGTAGGAGTGTACCAGAGCCGGCGCCACTGCCAGGAATCACACGCAGCCGCTGTCTGAAGGTGCTGGGTGTTAACATTGCAAGCGACTTCTCCGTTTCACAACACATCCAGCGGCTAGAGACGGCCAGCGCGCAGACAGTATACGCGCTGCGATTGCTCCGGTCACGTGGCCTAGTATGTGACACTGCTCTCCAGCACGTCTACAGATCAATTACTGTCATAGCGCGGTTGATGTACTCCGCCAGTACGTCACGCGGTCTCGCCAGCACGTCTGATCGTCAACGTAGGCCTATCGACTCGGTGATCGACCGTCTACATTCCCTCCTTCTGCCGCCATCTAGCGCATCACAAAGATACAATCTGCGAAACCGAACGCATTTATTGCAATTACCTTACCTTATCATACCACACACCTGTCAGACAAAAACTTCATCACTCACATCATGCCTAGTATGCGTTTTTATACAACATGTGACTCACATGTTGGAAAACGCATACTAAGCCTAGATACAGCTCTCTGCTCTTACAGTGTTATATGTAATCTCCTAGCCAACTTACTTATGGAACAGTTCAGGAGACTATCGATGACATTTTTATGTGACGTGTACATTTTCGTTTACATTTCTCTTGTTGTCGCATGCTTTCTGTCATGTTACAAATGAACGAATATGATGATGATGATAATGTACAGGTACCGGTAGTAATAGAGGTTTTTTAACTTTTAACTTTTAACCTGCCATGTTCTGGCTTCATCTAGTAAACGTTTATCCGATATTGTATTTTTTGTTCAGAAACGGTTAACTACGGTGGCCCGTTGGTGCCACCAAGTTTTTTTTTCTGATTTGGTTTCTGCAGCTTTTTATTTTTGGTTTCTGCAACAACTTTTTATTTTAAATTAAAATGTTACAGAAACCAAAAATAAAAAGTTACA
>Ga0209363_1001214_pt1 | contig 12006 bp, 8 predicted proteins | sample WorMetexBAHAMAS3_FD_187385 | JGI IMG/M metagenome (GOLD analysis project Ga0209363, IMG submission 187385) | Marine gutless worms symbiont microbial communities from Max Planck institute for Marine Microbiology, Germany - Inanidrilus exumae... | ecosystem: Host-associated > Annelida > Digestive... | reverse complement strand
GGGCAGACGGACGGCCCAAATATGGCGGCTCGTTGTATTTGAAACTATAAAAAACTGCCCTCGATCGTTACGGCGTTATCTCGCCCACACACGCTGGAATCCGCTGCTGCCGCACGCCTCGCCGCGCTCGCGCGCACCTGATGGTGTGACAATAAAAACCTACTATCACGGCCGTCAATCAGTGCTCATATGACGCCGCAGTATACTATAGATACTCGTGTAGGAAACACTTTGACCTATGACCTATGACCTTGACTTTAAATACCCGGTGAGCTATGGTCATGATCCATACAAATGCAAAAATCAAGGTCAAAGGTCAATTCGTTGAAACAATAAAGTGAAAATAGACGGAGAGACATACACACTTTGCTTGTCCTACGCTTTACCTGTAGCTGATGGGTGACCACTTATGTGGGTAAGCCGTCCTCTGCAAGGTCAGCCAATTAGGCCACCTCAGCCTTTCATCCTTTCGAGTCTATAAATAAGTAGCTGTAATCGGATGTGCGCTACCTCGCTCGGGTGACGCCATCTGGTGAATGCTTACGGAGTGAAGGTAGCGTGGTTCATTCCATTCGTGGATAAACGTGTGGGTGGCAGGTAAAGCTGTGTGATCCCTCTAACACGTGCCATTCCTGAGCGCATTAGAGGTGGTTTACGATGACGCGCTATACAAATCGACGTTTACTTGACTTTACGGTGTAGTTCTTACAAAACCGTTCAAACTGTTCTATACCAATCAGTGAATACACTGCATTGGTAGTTGACCCGTTATGAACAGTCATCATACTCGTGGTGTCGACACGGTTTGCGTGTTCTCTGCTGCAGAAGCCGTACCTGGAGATCCAGGTGCAGCAGCGGACCAGCTCGAGGTCGAAACGCAACCTCAACCTGGACTGCGACGAGCACAGCGCCGAGACGCGCTGCTGCCGCTACCCGCTCGTCGTCGACTTCGAGTCGTTCGGCTGGGACTTCGTCATCGTTCCGCGCCGCTACTCGGCATACTACTGCGCCGGCGACTGTCCGTTCCTCTACTACCAGCAGTTCGTTCACTCGCACGTCGTCCACCAGCAGCGGACGGCGAGCGGCAGCGGCGCGACGGCCGTTTCGGCGGCCGGCGGAGGTCCCTGCTGCTCGCCGCGACGCGTTTCCGCCATCTCGATGCTCTACTACGACGACTACATGAACATCGTCTACGGGCACCTGCCGGGCATGGTCGTCGAGCAGTGCGGCTGCTCCTAGTCGCTTCACCGCGGCGCCGTCGCTTCTGACCCGAAGAATCAGTCGGCCCGTTTCCGCCTGTCCCTACGCGCGACCACAAGTACGACCCCGCTGTCCGCGACCGTGTGACGTTGATGCTGATTGGTGCTGTGACGAACGACAGTCTGCGGTGACGACAAGTGCGTCGATTTCCTGGGCGTAGCCAGATGGGTTCCAATCCACGGATGACTTTTACGTGGACGCGTCTAGCGAAAAAGAGTAATGTAACGATCTGGCGTCCGTCTGTCCGTCTTTCTCTCAACGTGACTCACCAGGAGACAGCATGCAACGCGGCCAGCGTACGTTCGGACCGACTATAAGGAGGTCCAACATAGCTGTTTATAGACGAAACGTTACGTAGATGGGCAATTTTCGCAACATTGTTGACAGCAACGTGTAAAGGAATCTTAAAAGCTGTCATAGTCATTATATATTTAGAGGAGTCCGGTCATATTCGATCTTGTACAAAGTAGGTCAGGACCCGCTGTCAGAATTCTGGCTACGCCAGTTGTTGATTTGCCATTTAGCTCGGTCGACCAGGGATTATACTTGTTTCACTTTATTCTGGTGCGCACTGTTCGGGGCATAGCCGAACTTTGTTGCATTGTCGTCGATCTTTGCTGAGCTTTTAATAATTTATGTCTTGCGACGCGACGGTGTGCTGTATGTGTGGTCGGTTGTCGACGCTGTGCTAAAAGTACACGCTTCGTTCTTTAGATGTTGACACGTTTGTCGGCGATGCGCATGTTCGACTCATTTTTGTTGACGACTTATTTATCTCAGAACGCTTCTGTGACTTCAGTCGATTTTGCTGTGTCAAGTTGTACCGACGCGCGTCAGCGCCAGTGATCAATAAAGTAAGTAAGTAAGTAAATATTGATAATTGTATCGCGGCGCCAAATGTTGTGATGCGCCATGTGACACAGCTGTTATGCGGCCTTTCTTCCAAAAGGCCGCATTACGGATCGCAACCCACGTGTCGATTCGGCCTGTCCTTTGCTCAACTCTAACTCAAGAACGAAAAGCTTTCTTCAGATTTTTAAATTTTAGGCTTTCTAAGCTTTGTTCAGTCCAGAAAATTGGCGCCAATTTTTTCGGCTTTCCACAGCCCAAAATTGTCGCAAAGATTGTCCGTGTCAGATGCAACTCGCGGATTAGTTTTGACGTCACTAGGTCAAAGGTCAAGCTCACGAGCTTAGCATGTCCTGTTGTCGGCAGATGTATTAATCATACCAACTGGCGACCACACCAACTGCAGGTTTGGTGAGAATTCTTATCTCGTCCAGAAGTTACAGTGATAATCTTTATAGGGACATATGATCGGCATTGATTCCCGCCAATAATGATACCCCGTCCGAGCCGTCAATCAGCGATTCTTATGAGATGTGTCGTCCCATCTCCCATCTGGCTTTTCGTACAACGATGGTGGACGTACGGCGTTCGTGTAATTTTTGCGATTATACATCTCATGTGCGAATTATAGTCTGCTTCGTTTGAATGACGAGAGTTGGTTGTGCAGCTCAGACACGTAGAGTGCTCTTGATCGATCTACGTGTATCGATTGTCTGTGATGGGCTGTTACTGCAGATCGATGTTCAAAGAATCGATGTGAAACTCAGAAGCAAATTGTGCTGTTGTGCTTATTATCCCGTACTTAGTACGACCGTTTGTCCGTCATCGGCTGAACGAATTCAGCCGCTGAGCGATAGATACTGTGATGTCAGTACATGCTACACTGTTTTCGCTTGCACATTTGCATTTGTCTGTTATTGACGCCGAATGTCGATTGAAGCATTATATTATTTCGCTGGCCGCGTCCTTATCCATAGCAAAAAGCGTAATGTAACGGTCTGGCGGCCGTCTGTCCGTTTGTCTGTCCCGTCAGCATACTCAGCGTGACTCACTAGGGGCAGCAAGCGACGCGGCCAGCGTACATTTCGGCTCGAGAATAAGAAGGACCGACATACTTGTATTGCATGCCATGGAGGTCAACATTGTGTAGTTTAACTCAAATGAATCATTTATATCAAGGTCTTGGTAGCAAGTCAACGATTGAGACCAAGGTTGGTTGATTGGACAATTAACACAATGGTGTAACCGTATTTAAATATTTCAGTACACATACGTGTAATAAAGGAAGAAGGCGATCATGCACATAACGTATCTCATCGAAATATCAGCATAGGTTGCCTTCTTTTAAAAGAATTAAATTTAAACGATTTTGTCATTTTGTCATTAATACGGTGCACATAACATTTTGCTGTCAGACAGAATCTGATGAGGTTAGTTCTGCAATTCACACTTTTAAATTTTCTTCCGTGTATTTTGAAGACAAAATTTGGGAGCCACGTGATGATTTCGAGGCTGCGCCATTGACGTCACCCGATAATTTTGTTGAGCTACACTGTGAGTTTGAAAAGTGCCCCACTGTAATCTTGCTCCTAACTTTGTCAAATATTGCCCGATTTTTTCGTCGACACTAGTCTTATCACTATATTTGTAATAAAGGCGTCATGAAATATCTTACCACTCCTAAAACGCGTCGCTACACTTCGTGAAATATATATGTATGTCAGAAAACAGCGACATTCTGAAACATGTATTGTGATTAATGATAAATCACAAGGTAGTGTAGCTACGAGTTGAATGTGTGGTGGTCATTCAACAACCTCTTTACTGCAAACTTACTGTTGAATTTGCCGGTGAGAATTTTTTAAATCTCTAAACATTTGTAGAAGTGGCAGACAAAAGGTTGATTATCTCACGCGTCCTGTGAGCCCCTGGCTCTGTCCTGCTCAAATATGAAGAACACAATAGAGATCTTGTGCTTATGAGGTTCAGGAACCTAGTGTTGCTAACTGTTGTGACGTTAGTTGACACCATGGATTTTGACTTCAGTATCAACAAATATCAAAATACTGTAGACCAGTTTTGATTTGCTAACGGAAGAATGACACCATCGACAGCTGACCGTGCGAAGACATTTTTTCACGATATTTCTTCTTTTTTTCCCAGTAAATTAAATAATGAATTGCACTATGCTAAGATCACAAGACAAGTATTTTTTCGACAACTGTTCTGAGCGCCTGAGTTCTGCATGGCGGTTTTCTTTACTCAGTTCTTAAGCATTGCGATTTTTTGAACAGATATTTTATTTTCATAAGGTAGTGTAGCGACATTTTAAAGGTGCGATGGGATATGTAATAATGATTTTATTGCAGATTTATGACTGAGTCTGCTGGTGAAGTTAGGGGCAAGCATGCAGTGGCATCCCTTTTTGATTTACACAGTGTAGATCGTGTATTGCTGCTAGACCTATACAGCAAGCTAATAGCCGTCGTCTGTGCTGCGTTCTTAATGTTGAATTTTTATAAGCAGTTTCGACGATGTGCGGACGTTTTGAGCGACACACCGTTTGATGATACAAGGACCTGACCGTAGCGAAGCGTGGCGGCGAAAGAAGGCATTCGCCCAGGGCGGCACTTTGCCGGGGGGGGGGGCAGCATTGTATAGTGCAGTACTCATTGTGTTTTTCAGGTCACTTGAGGGTCACCAGTTGCATTCTTACGTCGGAGCGTGGGGTGGCAACGCGAACGTTTGCCCGGGCACCACATACAGCACACACCAGTCTAGCTTAATTAGCCTCGCGCGGCAAAAACCGGTTCACTTTTGACCGAGTTACTAAAAAATAAAGATACAGTGTTTGGACCATAGTTTAAATGCATGCTAAAACTCGTTGCCCAACTGGTATGTCGGCCAAACGTCTGGCGACCGTAAAACCACTAGATATGCCGGGTTTGGGTGCTTTACATCCACATAAACCAATTCTATCGATGCACATTCGCCACTCACGATTCATCTCCGCTGTTCCTGCGAATTTCTCTAGTTTTCAATAGGCTTTTGACATCTTATATCGTCATCTTGTCATCCGTTTTTTTCTGAACGTGTTGACTCTAAATTTAAGCGTACAGCTATATTTCTCCGCTGAATAAAGCAGTCTTCGTTTTGCCGCTGTACCTAAACCACCTTTGCGCCGCTTTTCTTGCCGTGCTTCAGCGTTACGACATTAAGCTATGCTGGAGACAGAATTCGTCGACAGCAAAAGCTGTCATTGCCCTTCACCTTTGAACGTCGACAGCCAGCCAGTGCGCTTGATCGGTCTTTAAATAAGTTTTATTGACGTTTAATCGTGTCCTGTCCTGTACTGCGGCCATCGCGCCATTGTTGTCGTCTGTAGGCCCTGCACGGCGATAAATTCACGTGCACCTGTTAATCACGTGACCGTGTCCAGGGTCGAGACGTATCGAGAGACGCAAAGGTCCAGCCATCGTTCGTTTCGCCGACAACGCGACGCAGCCCGTTGGCCAGCTTATTAAGTCAGTAAGTAAGTAAAAACATTTATAAAGTGCCATCTATATCTAATAATGCGTCGGTGAGTTTGGCCAGGGGCGTGGCTTTCGGCGGGCGGACGGACGGACGGCCAAGCCACAATTGTGACTTGTTATCGTTTAAGTGCAAAGGAATCAGAGGCACTGGGTTGACTGTTATGTTAAAAGCAGGTTAGCAAATGGGTTTTAAGATGTTTTCTGAAGACAGAGACAGTCGTTCGTGCTGCAATACGAAATGAGCGGGAAGCAAAAGACAGAAACATGCGAGGAACATTCAAATTAGACATGCAAATTAGAGGAAGAGAATGATCGCAGTGTACGGGCAGGAACATAAGACGGCCGTAACATGCCGTCGACGACCGCAGTGAGAAACGGTGAGTTGTAGAGAACAGAGTTTGCACAATGAAGTCGACTGGAAACCAAAGCAGCGGCTATTTGGTTATGTCGGTCCATAGGTGGTTCTCCCCATATGCGGCACACAACGCATTGCATTCCGTTAGTCCGTCTGTCGCACGTGAGCACGTTGATGCACGTAGATGGCGCAGAGTGACATTTTGCAGCCACATTTGCCGGCGGAAATTGACTTCCTTTCCAGTAGGCCGACTAAAAGCATCAGTTTATCACCGGACACGTGGTTAATTCGGGTTTCGGTCAGTCTCTATTATCAGGCATTCAGTTTCCGCCGTAACCTAACGTTCGGAATGCCTTGCCCGTAATCTAAACCACACCGAAACTGTGAATGGGGGCAGGTTCTGCGCCGAAGCCGAAATCGGTTTTCTTATTCTTCTTTCGGTCGGTCTCTCTACTCGTAACCGAAACACGTAATAGCAATTTCACTGTTAATATCCGGCGCCCCGTTGCAACTGCGATGCATTATGTACCAGTTAGCTATCAGACTAATGCTTTGTAGATGACGTTTGAAACATAGGCTATTTAGTGATTTAGTATTGTACATAATCATCTGCATATTGTCTGTGTTAAACCATCGTGCTTTCGCGCCAAGCGCAATCTATGTAACGTTTTCATGCGCTTATTATTACGTGATTGGCGGCTCAAGCGGTATAACAAAGCGCATAGGGGTTATGATAGAGACACATACCCCTGGGTGCTACAGAAATCATTGTCAGCTCATGGCTAAAGTTTTTGCATTCTGGAACGTCATCGTATCGGTGGGACACGTTACCGCATTTGGGCATCTGTTGTAGAAAATGTCTTAAGAGTGGGAGCCCCTCCCCCTTTATACCTCCGGGGCCGCCATCGTTTACAGGCGATTGTCGTGACGTTTGTTCTAAGCCGTCGTCGTTTAGAATAAAAACCAGAATGTAAAGCGAACGACATACCTTTTAGTCACGCGTCTTAAGCCGTGTTCACACCGGAACGCAACGCAAGACAACGCACGTCGCCACGCGGCACCTTGCGTTGTCTTGCGTTGTTTTACGTGTTGTACACATCCTCGTGTATGCTAAATACATACAAGAAAATGGCTGACGATGATGACAACACGTGATTCGATTGCTGCTGCTGCATGGATAGCGTTGTTTACTATGTATACCAGTAATGAGCGAACGTTAACTGTGAAAATAACTTTCATTTAAATTACAGTTATTACTAATCATTTATCACGTCATATTGACATCTGTATCATTGGCGATGTCTCATGGGCTCTTCAGTCGTGCGGCGTATCGCGCCAACTTGCGATGATTCGTCGGTGTGAACGCAGCTTTACTGTTAATTATTTAAGACAGTAAAGTAAGGACCAAAGTATGCAGTAAAACGTTTCATGAAACGGTAAATAAAGTCCGATGCGATAGCATATGTACAAACGAGCGAGAGTCTGCAGAGATTTGAGTGCAGCAGCAAAAATACTGACAAATGTTTCGTTTAAGTTGTGTCCGATGTTCGTACTTCACTGTTACTGCTAAATTCCTATGGTATTACGCCTTATATGTTTGATTCGTGACGTTATTAAGCGACCTGCCATCTTCTGTATGCAACATAGTTTTAATGACTTAGACGTCTGAAAAATGATTTGAAAACACGTTATATAACGATTTCTGATTTCTCAGAAATTTCTGAAACTTTTAACATCGAACACATGTTACACATTTCTGTAAGAAACCAAATATTAATCGATAATTTATGATTACGTTATTCGATCAAAATTATCATGGATTCCTCCGCTGTAAAGTGCTATAAAAATAATCACACATCATTAGAACGACAGTTTTTATTACCAATCATGCACAATGTCCATTTTGAGGTTGCAGTTGAATTGAATTTTTACTTGCCATATTTTGAGTGTCGACGTTCGACGACGTTCGCAGCATTAACGTATGTCTGTTATTATGCGTCGATAAAATAGTTTACTGCATTATGTGTTGTTGTTATTGTTGATGTTAGAGTTGATTTTCTTATCTTCTCTCACTGTTACTCAAGATGCACATGGTTTTAATATATTTAGTGTAACAGACGACGTGAATTTGTACGATGCAATTGATTACAAAAAACTATTACGAAAAACGAACGTGCATTTTATCGTGTGCGTCCGTTAAGCAGCTGGACTTCAGAAACAAAATGTTGATATCGTTGGATGTCCAACTTGCGCTGGCGCCGGAGCTGTCCTGTCGTAAAAAATAACTAACCTTTTTGATCGTGTACACAGCTACGACATAGACCGATATTTTTATAGGACGACACTGGTGAGTTTTCTTCTTCCGCAACACACACAGTTCACTGATTCGATGCAGTTGGTCAGTTAACGTTCCGTCTCCGGTAACAACTTCTACGGCAAAAAGTCGATTATTGTCCGTCCGATCTGAGTGGACCCCCTCCCCTCCAACAGACAACATCTGAGCTATGGTGATTGTCTGGAGGGTAAGAGGGGAGATTATTTGACCAGCTCTGTGCTGTTGTGCATCATAATTGTGCACATCGTATGCACACATAATGAGCAGTTCGTACACTGTCGACTGGATCGGGCTTCTATCTTGCTTGGCTTAGCTGTCTTCCGAGCGCCTCTGTCTTCGGTGTATATATACTTGGTGCTATGTGTAGTAAAATTTTTTGATTACATTCTTTTCTTTACCTTTTAGTGTGCTGAGCCTGTGGGATTGGCCCTTCATCTGGAAGACTATTATCCTTCAGTGCTATTACACTGTTGGTTGGGTCATCTGACCTGTAAAATCGTCTCCGAAATGACCTATAATTTGCCGAGTGGGACATTAAACCCTACAATACCATACCATACCATAGCAATCAGAGTGAACCAGAAACAGCCCTCACTCGAGGTCGCACCGACCACTGTGGCAACATTTTCATCATGTGACCGTCAACTTTTGACTATGATCTTGACCTTCGAACTTCAACTACCATGTGTCAAGAGGAACCAGCGTGTCAAACATCTAGGTCAGAGGTCATGTAATTCGGTTGCGCGTACACACACACGCACACCTGACCGTTTGCTCTATCTGGATCACTAGAGCTGAGGGCATTAAGTGGTCCATTGTTTTGGGTTAGTGGACCGGTGACCGGTATGACTATTATCGCCCGAATGACGACAACGCTCTGCTGTTACCGCCATGCCTGCCTGCTCTCATGCCGCGTACGATATCTAGGGCACACGTTCTTTGACCAGTCAGCGCGTCAAAGTCTTATCTGTCACACGCCGACAGTACGCAGGCATTAAATTTTAGTGTTTCAATTAACCCGATTGTACAACAGTAGAGATGTCGTAAACACTCATCTCGGTTGCATTCGACCATTTGCAACAAACGTATGATGTAGGTAGAAAAGCACTCCCAATGTACCACCGATCACCAGCCACTTTAAAAACAATTTTCCTCCTGTGAGCTTAGCTTTGACCGATGACCTTTCACATACGAACTTGGTGAAGCAGGGCTGCGTTAAGTCCGCGAGCGCTTATCTAGGAATACTAAGATCTTAGCTGTTTCTGCTAGCTGTATCCCTATCCTATCTCATTTGAGTCGCCGCTGAACAAAAACGCAACGAGGTCGGGAGGTTACTGTATCGTTGGCCATCCTTAACCTGGCTGAACTATATCTTCACCCAAGACTTTCTCCCCGATACTGAAAGGGGACGTTAGCCTAATTTCCCATCCAACCTACCAGCCCTGCTAACGTTCAAAGTCCGCATTATTATTATTATTATTATTATATTAGAGGTCGCTCGAGGTCACACCGACCACCTTAGCAACATTTTAGCTGACCACGAACTTTTGGCTTAGGGCCTAGTTTGCAATTTAGGTCCGATTTTCAGTACTTGCTGAGCTCGTTTTCTCTTGTTATGACCTTGAACTTTTACCTATGACCTTGACCAAAATATGGTAAGTGAACTAGCAGGCCAAATGTGTAAGTCAAAGGACATCTTGTTAAAAATTATGGTCCGGACATACAGATATACCCGACCGATTGCTCCAGCTGGACCACTAAAGCACTGTTGACACCATGGTTACATGTTGCTGTTGATATTTATACTTCAATATTAAATCAAAACCACTGCCTGCGGACTACGTTCTGCTTCTATCACTGCAGTTTTATGATGCCACGTAGTATGCTGAACGTGCAAGAAGTCACGCCATGTTTTCACAGCGAGTATCACAAACTGCAAGCGAACTTCGACACTGTCTGGCAATCTAGTTCACTGCACTTCGGTGACCACTGCCATAAAACTTCAGACTGCATGCTCTCGCTTCCGACTTTCTGGACACCGTGCGCATTGGGCTATATTACAGTTATTATTATTATAATTCTCGTATGCTTCGGGGTGATGTAAACAGTATGCTAACGGTAGTTTCTCTTCGGTAGGAAAGGGCGAATTTCCACCCCGTATACAATCGACAAAAACCTTCACTGACTGTCAAGAAATCAGTCGCATCAGCTAGTCTGCAAGAAAAACCGTTGTACAAAATTTGGCGCAAATACGATCACGGACAGCTTCTGCGGACATGGGTAAACCGTAAAAATATAACAATTTTTAATTTTTTTTTCGGGGACTCTCATACACGTCAGACTTCTCAACGGATTTTGGCGTGTAATGGCTCAAAACACGCGGAGTCATACAAATTAATATTATTACATACTGACCGAGATAAGGTTTTTAAGTCTCACTCCATACAAAAACAGGTCATTAAAGGTGTTCTTCCCAGTCCATCACGTAACACGATACTGATTAAATACGATACGATATAAAAACCATAATAACCGCCTTGTCTAGTTATTATTATTATTATTATTATTATATACTGTAAATTAGCGTGCGCTAAAAAGACGAGATGGCCAGCTTGATCTAGCGCACGGCACAGAAACGAAAAATAAGTAAAACTAAAAACAAAAACCGAGTAGCTCAGACAAGACGGTCTGAGCAATAGTCCGTAAGGGTAGTCCGGCAGAAGTGAAGCTACTGGGGTAGGATCTGTGGAACAAGTAGGTTTTAAGCCTGGAGTGAAAAAGAGAAGGAGTCACGGATGAATAGAGTGGTGAACCAAAAACTAAAACTAAACCCAACATAACAACCGCAGAAATGCACCAACACGGCAACAAACGTATTATAACAGAAAATAAACATGAACAATTGGTCAAAGAATTTCGACGAAAGGCCGCATAAACATGCATCCGTAACAAAATATATTAAAACATAAAAGTAACACAAAAAACTAAAGCCAGGTTTGGTCGCCTCCTACAACCGCCCTGGAAACGAAAGGAGTAGACAGATAAGTCAGGAACTAAACGAGTACCGGTACGGAAGTAAATAAGTAAGAAAAAAGCACGAGAAGAAAGTAAGGAAGGAAGTTAAGTAAACAGACAAACAAACAATTTATACAGCGCCAAAATCAACACACGAATCACGGCGCATTACCGCCACGGAGCCCGTACGGGGCTTTTCACGCAGAAAAATGTAATATGACAACAACCAGTCAGCAGTACAGCAGTCGGCTGCCGCGTCCCGATTGTGGATTGAGTGATCTATTTTGCTGGGTAGGTCTACACCACAGGGGAGATTCTCGATGCTTTTCAGCGAGCTGGACAACCGCAAATATTGCCCGTTCCCGTGCGGAATCTCGACCCCCCTCATCTAATACATGGTTCATTTGGCGCACAACAGTCAGCCTCCAGGTCTAAACGGCATCTCGACTGGTCCAGCCATTATTGTACAGCTAATTCGCGTGACCAACAGACAGACCACGCTACGTGCGACATCTTCAGCACTAGGTTAAAATGTAGCGCTTCTCTAAAGCGCTCGGGAAGGTACGTGTTAAAGGGATAACATAGATTTACCTGCAACCCGCACGTTTATCCACGAATGGAATAAACCACCCTGCCTTTACTGCCAGCCGCAGAGCATC
>Ga0209363_1001213_pt1 | contig 12007 bp, 6 predicted proteins | sample WorMetexBAHAMAS3_FD_187385 | JGI IMG/M metagenome (GOLD analysis project Ga0209363, IMG submission 187385) | Marine gutless worms symbiont microbial communities from Max Planck institute for Marine Microbiology, Germany - Inanidrilus exumae... | ecosystem: Host-associated > Annelida > Digestive... | reverse complement strand
GCTTTCCAACGAGCCATAGATGAACCGTGTACGTTACCCCTAAGTCCCCCAACGGGTGGCACAAAACGCGATTTTGCTATTTTTTCAGCAAACTTAAACTTCTGTCGAATAGTCTGCTACAAAGTTTCTTTGTGTGAAAACTTCCAGCAGCAAAGTTGCAGCAACATCATTCCTCTATCTAACGGTCCATAGTCGAATTGCGGACAACGTCCCCATCTGCCTAAAATTTGCGCTCCAAGTGACCCACCCCCGTCGGAAAACGCCGATTTTGACAGATTTCGCTTAATGGTGCCGCAGCCATGAGAGCTAGTGAGAAAAATTCAATTAGCAGCAATAGGAAGTCGACCACGCGCTTTCCAGCGAGCCATAGATGAACCGTGTACGTTACCCCTAAGTCGCCCAAAGGGTGGCTCAAAACGAAAATTTTTACATTTGGCATGGACATTCATTTCTTCGTTGCAGGTAATCGTAGACATTTCAAACTTAATATGTGGGTTGAACATAGCAAGTTCCAGCCTATGGATGACAAAATGCCCCCGAAATGGGCGTGGCCAGGTCACGTAACCCATTTTAAACTTTTAGTCCCCTTAAGATATCTATGGAACGGCTTAAGCTAAAGGCTTCAAATTTGGTGTACATGTTGATCATAGCAAGTCCCAGCCTATGGACGACAAATTGTCCCTGAAAGGGGCATGGTCACGTCACGTGACCCATTTTAAATTTTTGTCCCCCGTAAGATATCTCTGGAACGGCTTAAGCTAAAGACTTCAAATTTGGTATGCATCTTGATCATATCAAGTCATAGCCTTCGAACGACAAACTGTCCCTGAAACGGGCGTGGTCACTGTCACGTGACCTCTTTAATTTTTGGAAAATAAGCGAAAATATCTCGAAAAAGGTACGAAATAGCCTGATAGTTTCTATTAAATTTAAATAGGAAGTCATATGCGCTCTATCGAATGGTTATACTGCCAATGACCTTGGGTAACCCCTAAGCACGTTAAACCACCTCAATTTCTACATTTTCCATCGCCTTATGCATCTTCGTAATTGGCGATCGCAAAGACTTCAAATTTGATGTAAAGGTTGAATGTGCAAGTGACAGCCTACGGACGACAAACTGTCCCTTCTAGATGTGGCCTACTGTCTGGCTTAGCCCTGACTGGCGCTGTATATTACGCCAGCCAACGGCTAGATCAAAGTGCCTCCAACGGTCACAGTTTATAGAGGACACCATCGAACCCTCTTCCTGCCCGGGGATTATCTCCCTAGACTCCCTGTTCATCATGTGCATAGGAATTATTAGAAATAATTCTTTGGTAGGCGGACGCGCCCGGGCCAAGTAAAACCCTGGCCACTGAGTGCATCACGCTTTACTGCACTGCACATGGCGGCCGAGTGCGTTGACCACTCGGCCACGAAGGCAGGTCACTCCATACATTAAACATACTCCCAAATGTTTCGGACACGTCGGATGCGGGTGACGCATGGCAGGGTACAATACCATAACAGTCAAGTGACATTAGTCCACTTGGAATGCAAAAATTAACAGCATAACTATTCTAATATCAAAACTATCAATACACTCCTAATCATAGGATGGCGCCCCAGCTACATACTGCACGTTACACGGAGGGGTCATTATTTCATATATAATTCCGGAGAATCACTGTGCAAAAAAATTAACTTTGTTTACTGGTACTTTGTAACATCGAAAGATTTCCGTCATCTCATCGTGTGCGTTAGTTTTATGGAACTTTTGCATAAGTCTACAGTTACCTTTGCATAAGCCATTCTTCGCATGTTTATAACGATCTTCAGTCGCATGATGGTTTGCGGAAATGTATGGACATACGAAAGCAAAATTAATCCCGCATTAACAGGACTTAGGTTAAGGAAGTATATAGTTAAGGGTGTGATTTCACACTGCGGGCGAAGCAAAGTCTGCTGTCTACTATTGCCTTGTTCCATTTGAAGATAAAAACATGGATACCAGTCTAGATATGCTACAATTATTATTAGACAGCATTGCAGTACTACGTAAGTAGATGCAGCCTACTGTCACCGACCGAGTAGCGTGAGTAGCGTCTGCCAGTCTGTCACACTAGTGGGCCCTAAAAAACGACTGAAGCGATTGAGATGGCGCTTGCGTTGAGGACTCGGGTGGGCCCAAGGAACCACGTATTAGATATAGCAGAGTGCTTTGAGATGAATACTGTATTGTGGGCATTCCACACAATACAGCCATATAGTTTGTTATCACTTTTGTCATATGACCAAATGAGATTACCTCAATGTAACTGGCCGAACTTCAAACGTGTGGCGTGAAGCAGATTTGCACATTGCATTATCGCCATTTGTTTGTGATGGACACACAACACAGAACTGCTATATCAGTATTGCACTATGCATAGCAGTGTGCTATGCTGATGCATGTAAAAATACGAACCTACGCCATGGATCAGAAACTAGATGAACACTGACGAGTTGATCATAATCGGCACATTTACGATGCTCATTATCTGGCTTCACCAAGAGTGCTGTCATCAGTTTAGCAGCTACGGGCTGATATAAATTCATAGTGTATCGGCACAGAATGTAGAAAACACAGCATGCACGAGCTAGTCTAATTCCACCTTCAACATCTGTTTCCTGTTCGTCCGTTTCCTACCATCAGTAATTCATGACAATTAAAATGCACATAACTGACACTGACAGATTAAGCTTTGCATAACATAAATATTAATGGAAATAAAAAAATATAAAAATTTACTAGTTTGTTTGTCGTCGTCTGTCGTCTGTAACGCTGCCGGCGGGTGGGCCGGCCCGCCCACCCGCCAGCAGCGTGGGCAGTCGGGCGGCTGACACTGCACGGCGGACCAGTACAGTTACGGTCCGTTAGGGCGACACCTTGTTGAAGATGCGGGAATAAGGAATCCAATCCCACACAGTTTTTACAAGCGTGGTTTTGTGGGCATGGCGGCCAGCAACCCTGGAGCTCCAAGGTTGATGTGTCGAGTATCACAGGGTTCATACAGACATTAAAATGCTTTTTTCCAGGACTTTCCAGGACTTGCAAAGACCAAATTCCAGGGTTTTCCATGGCTCAAAAATCCTTTTTTCCAGGGCTTTCCAGGACACGTTCCATTCACAAACATGGGTTGCATGAGGTCAAAAAGTGCATATACAAAATCAGTTATTAGTGTATATTTGCATTATAGTAAAGAAGCGAAAATGCAATACCTGAGGTTGCATTATTGCATTTAACAGTATCAAGGTATTTCTAATACTTGGCTCGACCCAAAAGGTGGCAATGTATTAAAAGGAATTGCTTATCTGCTTAGTGACTACTCAAACCAGAACTAAAAATTCCAGAACCGCTGGTTTATAATTCCAGGACTTTCCAGGATATTCCAGGATTTTCCAGGACCTATGCCTTTATCCAGGACTTTCCAGGGTCAGTACGAATACTGGTATCAGGAGCGAGTGAGTGTCACCACGGGGAAAACAAGTGCTGCACACTTGGAGCTTGATCTCTATCAGCTAACCAACAAACTGCTAGTCACGTTAACCCATGGCTAGCAAACAAACTGACGGGATTGGCAAATATCAACCCCGTTCATCATAAAAGTTTGCATATTGCTTTCAGAAGATTTACGCCATGTTTCAACTGCAAATGAGTAGCTAGTACTATGGCCAGTACTAACCAAAGGATGATAAAGTACCTCCAAAAACGGACGTGATCATGATCACATGAACCAATTTATAAACTGTCGGACACCCTCTAAATTTTTGACTGGATGAAGCAGTGCACTTCTAATTTGTCATAGATACTGATAATTGCAGAACTATAAAAGGGAAAATAAGTTACCCAAAAAGGATGCATATAAAAACCTTCTTAAATTTTCAGATTCTCTGTTTCTGGAATGGATGTAGATAGGCACTTCTAAGGCAAATGTTGCATGGCGGTAGGCTGTTGGACTTGCAACTGACAGGTCTTGTTCAATTCCCAGCCGGTCCCGTTTCACATAACATAGGTCAACTCAGCCTTGCATCCCTCCGGGGTGCTAAATCGAGTGCCTGCTTCGGCTGGGGGATACGATACAATACAGTATATTTACGTGCGCTCAAAAGCTGACGAGATGGCCAGCTTAATCTAGTGAACGACATAGAAACAACAAAGAATAAGGAAAAACTAAAAACAAACACCCGAGTAGCTCAGAAGCAACGGTCCAGGCAATAGTCCATGGAGGCAGTCCGAGAGGAAGAAATGAAACTACAGGGGTAGGATTTGTGAAACAGGTAGGTTTTAAGCCGGGAATGAAAAAAGAGGGAGTTATGCATGAGCAGAGTGGTAAATCAAAAAAGGGAGAAGTGGTGGTTGAAGGAATAGATGAATAGGAAATGGAGGAACTGGTGCCAGAGTGAGGTTGACGAAGAAATAAAGGGAGTTGGTCACAGAAACCAGGTGAAGCATAACGAAAGAAGCGATCAGTTATTTTTAGACACGATGATGTTGGTGGCTGAGCAAGAGTAACGACGAGTGAAGCGCGAGTACTTCAAGGACGCTGAACAGAGACGATGGTATGAAAGTATTGAGGTTGGGTAGTTGTGAGCTTGTATTCGATGCGATCAGTGATTCTGAGCCAGTGGAGAGAGCGTAGGATGGAAGTGATATAACAGGACTTAGTAGCTTTAGCAACAGTATAAGCAAGGGAGTTCTGGATCTGCTGAGAATGGGATAATTGAGACTTAGGGAGTTTATAGTAGAGAGAATTACAGTAATCAAGCTTGGAGTGAACGATAGAGGTAGCAATGGTACGGGCAGTTGATGAATCGAGGTAAGGCCAGATACAGTAAAGCTGACGAATGTGATAGTAACAAGCCTTGGAGAGAGATGTAATTTGATCAGAGAAAGAAAGATGTTCGTCAAAGATGATCAGAGTGGGAGGTGTCAATAAAGAGTTGTATTTTGGCAAGTTAGTTTTTGATTCCGATAAGCAGGAATTCAGTCTCAGAGGAGTTAAAACTAAGAAGATTAGAAGTCATCCAGGAAGAAATCTGTGGAAGAGCGTTTTGAAGATGAGAAATGCTTGAGTGAAAGTTGAGTGGGTGGAAAGAGATGAAGAGCTGAGTGTCATCTGCATAAAGGTGGTGGTCAAGGAAAAGGGAAAGAGATCAGAGTACTGAGAAGGTAGTGTACATGATGAAGAGTAGAGGGCCGAGAACAGAGCCTTGAGGAACACCACAAGAGAAAGCATGCAAGGAACAGAAGTTGTTAACTTGTGATCACATTTAATAGGAAAGGAGAGAGATGATAAGTAGGACTTGAACCAGCAGAGAACAGAGCCATGGATACCAAACCAAGATAAGAGGCGGGTAAGATGTTGTAGTCGATGGTGTAAAAGGCAGCAGAGAGATCAAGAAAATATGGTATGATACTTTTTGTGATCCTATTGCACTGATGAGATGATTTTGAATGTACAGTATAGCATTTTTGGTGGAATGATGTTTACAGTAGGCAGACTGGTGAGGATTAAGTAGTATGTTGAAAGTGAGGTGATCAATGAGGTGGGATTTAACAACAAATTCTATTATTCAGATACGACCAAAAGGTCAAAGATTGGGCGATAGTTAGAGAGAGGAGAGAGGATCAGAATCAGATTGCTTGTTAGGACAGTTAGACAGAATCTTGAGGATTTCAGATTCAGAAGCAGGTGTGAAAGAGAAATCAGGAGGTGTTGTAGGAGAAGAGGGTAAGTGTGGAAATGATGTGGTGGGTTGCTAGCAAGAGACAGATGAAGGTTGGATATTTTATCTGTGAAGAAACAAGCATTTAAGCTGTCAGCGAGAGATACATGGGGTAGAGAAAGGTAACGGTGAAGAGAATGTTACTCTTGATTAACCACCTACATCTGCATCATTACAAATTACTCCTATTGATATGCACCACCTTGTCTGTGTAGTCATATCCCGGTATAATTTAAGCTTCATTCCAATCATTCTTCTTATTCATCTCATTTTGCATGTCTCACATCATGTTCTGTCCCATCACAGTTACGGTTCCATGCCACAGATTAAGGTGCAGCATCAGCCTCTTAGTGCATGGGTTTTCAAACTGTAATCTGCCGACACCTGGGGGTCCGCGGCGGGCTGCCAGGGGGTCCGCGAGCAAGCCCAGAAATTTTAAAATGCTCTGTTAGAAAGTCATTCTTGCTCACATTTTCCTTTATCCAGGAAAGCGGCCGGATGCCTTTATATAGTGACAGCCTTGTATGGATTCCGTTCTGGTACTCGATCTGTAGCATAGCAGCCCCTGTCCAGCAGACACAGTTGCTGTCCATTGCTAATCTTTACCCTGAGATACACATTACAAGGTGCTGTTCTGAGTCATTGTTGATGAACTAGTATAGCGGTGGCTATTGCTAACTTACACCTCCACTTCTGTTCCTTCATCATGGATATGGGCATACATCACGGCTGAGTGCCGTAGTTCATCACATCACTGGACGAGCAGGTGCTCTTCCAACTTGATTCGCTATCGCTTGATCTTCAGTCTGCGGTCGTAGCCGTTAATATCCTTCTGACCAGGTTGACCAGCATAGTACGGTACTGAACTACTGCTGCAGGGGACTGGCTATACCCACATGGCGTTGTAGGTATAGTTGAAACACTACCGCTGTTTGTTGCACAACTTGCCTATTGTTAGCTCTTCATCTTCTTGTTACGTGACTGTGACTGTGACTCAGCAGCGTCTGTGACTGCTAAGTCTGCTGAGACTTTAACCTGACTTTCTTATCGAGTTCGAACATCTCTTCTTGACGGTTTTCTGTACCTTTGAAGAGTCGTGTTCTCTTGGGGTCCGCCATCTAGTTAGGACATTATCTGGGGGTCCCTGGCATGAAAAAGTTTGAAAACCTCTGTCTTAGTGAATGTCATGCATTCATTCACATATTATCATATTTTCCATCAACAATGCAAAGAACACATACTACTTGCCTGATTTAACTTCTGCATAACCAGGTCAATATATTCTGCCAGCATCTGTAACAAAAATACAGTACATACACTAGGTCTCTTTATCTTATAGTCAACAAACTTGGTGAAAATAAGCTCAGGTGCCACAGAAAAACAGTGTGATGTTCCATATTATGCAGACATGTTGCTAGACATAATAAGTCATACAAAGTGTAGATTTCTAATATAGATTGCAACATAAGAAAAGCCACCAGCTTCAGCTTTTCTGATGCAGAGCCTCGATATAACAGGATAAAAAGCATATGGATACAGATTTAAACAAGACAGTACCCAAACAAGCTATACATCATATTTTTGCACTTACCAAATAAGACAAAAGGGAAAGGGGAAAAGGAATGAACTAAGTTGAGAGATTTGGGGCAAGAAGGTTGGAGAGGAGTAAAAGAGTGAGGAAGAGAGGTCAGGGGTGTAAGTGGGAGTTTTTGGTAATTAGGGGCTAAATGCCTTATGGGGTTGTAACTAAAGACGTTTTGGGGTATGGTTAGAAATCAGGGGACAGGGTTACATTACTGTGGTTTGAGATTCTGGTAGCATAAGGAAGCAGTTAGTGCTAAAAGTAAGGGGGCTAAATTTTAGGGGTTGGATGGTTGGGGCTGGGAGATCAGGTTCACGATAAAGTATGTGGGTACTGAGTAGATGTATGTGACAGGAAGATGGGATTGGCAAGTGCACACCATATGCGCACCGCACTTTTGACAAATATTTCACCACGAATCCAAATTCCATTTGGATCGAGTGTTTTAAGCCAAGACTGAAACGTTTTCTCTGAAATTCCACTCATAACTTCGTTATTGTATACATTTTACCGCCACCGGAAACTAAGTATCCGTTGTCATGAATATCAATGTAATAAATACATCAAGTTGGTTTACGGAAGTAGGCTGCACGTTATTGCCGTTGATTAACGAGAATTGACGATTGTTTATTAAATAAGATACCGAAAATACTTATTCGCACAAATTTGCGCCTGAAATCTCACTTTGTGTAGTAAAAGCCCAATTTTGCGGCGCATTTTGCGATGCGATACCGCTTGGCGTAATTTGGTTGATTTTGCAACTTTCGGGTCCCGGTGACCTTGACCTTGACCTCGGATCCGAGTCAAGGTCATACCGTTGTGCATCTCTTATCGAGTACTACCTGTATACCAAGTTTGATAGAGATCGCATAAACTTAAGAAAATAACGTGTCAGACGTGGTTAGGACCAGAGTTCAGAGGTCACGGACAAATTTCACAAATCTGACCGGTTAAATTTTAGATACTGTCCTGTAGTGTAATAATCTACCATCAGTCTTTAGATTGATCAAATTTTGGCGAAGGAGATAGACTTTGAATTTGGGTGATTTTGCAACGTTCAGGTCCCGGTGACCTTGACCTTGTATCCGGGTCATGGTCATACCGTTGTGCATCTCTCATCGAGTACTACCTGTGTACCAAATTTCATCGAAATCGAAGAAACTTTTTGTGGACGGACGGACGGACGGACGTACGGACGGACGGATGGACGGGGATTTGACACTCATGTTATTAGGTCGACTTCCAAACTTTGGAAGTCGACCTAAAAATAGATATCTGATGAGACTTTTGCAGCAACCAGGGAAAACAGGGAAGCAAAAGGCAAAGATAAAAACCGATATCAAGAACTTAAGGCTGAGGTACAGAGGAAGCTCAGAGTGGATAAACAGCAGCAGCTGGAAGGCATGTGCATGGAATTCGAAGCAGCAAACTCACAAGGAAATTCCAGGCAGCTCTTTCAGATAGTCAAATCTAGTTCAAAGAAGGGGACAAGAGACCAAATCACGAATCTCAGAATACTCATGCACAAGGCACGCACGCACCAGCAACCACTCCATACGGTATGTGCTTTGTGGACTTTAAGGAAGCATTCGACTCGACCTCCCATGATAAGTTCTGGGTGACTATAATGGACATGAACTGCACTTGATTGACTTGCTGGCCAAAATGTACAGGAAACAGCTCGATAAGGTCAAAGTAGTGAGAACACTATCAGAATGGTTCGTGTTAAGAAAGGAATCTGACAAGGTTGTGTCCTTTCTCCGCACTTGTTTAACATCCAAGCAGAGATGGTGATGAGGGAGACCCTCGATGGATTTCAAGGTGGACTACAAATTGGAGGGCGAATAGTCACAAACCTTCGCTACGCTGATGACATCATCCTGTTGGCCACTTTGGAGGCAGAACTACAGGAGCTGGTGGATTGCCTAGACCGAGTAAGCCGTAAATACAGCCTACCCCGGTACTCATCAACGTCGATAAGACCTTGAGGTAATGGCGAGCGACGGCATAGCGTGCCACATACTCATTCAGAATGAGCAACTGGAGCAGGTAGATACGTTCCCGTACCCTGTGTCCCTGATTACAAAAGATGGTGAGTGTACGGCGGAATTCCGTACCAGGTTAAATAATGGGCAGGCGATCGGGGCATCACTGCAGAAAATATGGAAAAGTCAGAGCATACCGATTTCAACAAAGATACAACTAATAAAAGTGCTAGTGTGGCCTGTAGCAACGTGCGGCTGTTAAAGCTGGACACTCAGAAGGAATGAAGAAACACGCATTGACGCCTTTGAGATGAAAGGGCTGAAAAAAATTCTGCGGGTTTCATGGACAGCAAAGAAAACAAATGAGTGGGTGAGCAGAAAACAAATGAGTGCAAAGCTGAAGTTAAGACGGAACTGTTAGATACTGTCAAATCAAAGAAGGTAGCATACTATGATCACATCACGAGAAAACAAGGGAGTTGCCTCAAGAAAGAGATAATAAAAGGAACAATGCCGGGTGTGTGCAGGTAAGGCAGCGAGGAAGACCACGCACAGCCTGGATGGACAAGGACTCCCTGTGAGTCAATCAGAATGACAGAGGACAGAGACAAATGGAGAAAGTACATCCACGGTGTGGACAACACTCGGATTGAGAACAGCTAAAGAACAGAGCAGAACAGTATAAAAGGAAGGTGCTTGTTAACAGAAACGTTCAACCATACGAAGCAAGAGCATAAAAAGACTGTAATACTGATCACACTTTCTGTATGTGGGCTTACCTCAGCCATTGCTGATGTGTCAGTGCTTAAATCTTCATTCAGGAAACAGTTCTTAACACAGAAACAAACTTGATCAACTTTCTCAAGCAGCCTCTCAGCTCGTCTGTCTTCTTGTTCATTGACAAGATCATCCCAGCTGGGTAGCATAGCCAACGCCGCCATTTTAACTTGTTTCATGGTGCTTTCACGATGGTGTCCAGTCCATTTCTTAAATGCCGAAGTAATTATTTCACGAATGCCCTTATCAGGTTCTTTCATCATAACGCCGTCATATTGATGCCATTCTATACATAAATACAAGTATTTATGATTAACTTTTTTATTTCCAAACAGCACTGACAAGCACTTCTAAGGATAACATCAAAAAGAGTAAAGACCTCAATATTAACAGCAACGTGCTACAAGTGAAACAACACAACATACGATTTCCCGTTAGACTTTCATTACAACCAATGAAAGTCTAATAGGAAATCCTATGTGGTCTATTGAATGGCATTGTTGCCAATGCCCTTGAATAACCTTGAAGGTCACATTTGCTGTTTGAAACCTTTCTATCTCCAATACCTCGTGAAACATAGCATGAATTTAATAACATGGCATCGTCACACATTTACGACCTCAACCACTCATGTGACAGTGAGTGACGACGTATTGCAGTTCTATCAACCAACCCCTGCCGTGGTTACAACGCAGTGATGCGGTCGCCGGTAGGTGACGTAACCGGTTCATGACTAGTTTTCATCACGTGACAGTTCATATCACTTTTGTACTCCCTCTCCCCTCTCTCCTCCCAGGGGAATGGAAGGAAGCGAAGGGAAGGGGGAAGAAGGAGCAACGCGCGGACTGACGACGCATTCGCTACTCGTGGCGATTATGACCTCGTCTCATCAAGAAGGCATCCACTGAGTCCATAATCTTCCAAGTCGGCTTCGTCTTTGTGGTTATGACTCATGAGTTTCACAAAGTTATGACAATTCACATAAACCTAACTATAATCCTAAGCCTACGTGAGTAATGACCTTGACCTGGTTATGACGTCATACTATAACCTATACTGGAACTGGGTGACGTGGTTATAATCCTGACCCAGTTGTCAAATGCTTAGACAGCGATAGCCTTGTGGTTGTGACTCATGACCTTCACTCGACATGACCTTGACCTGGTTATGACGTCATACCCTAACCCTAAACCAGAACTGAGAGGCGTGGTTATAACCCTGACTCAGTTATCAGCTACGTCTTTGTGGTTATGACTCATGAACTTGACCCAATCATGACCTTGACCCGGTCTAAGGTCAAATTTTGTAGTGAAACTATCAATTAACTCCTACTCACCAACCTTGTTGATGTCAACTGGACCGTAATTGTGATCATCGGATTTGACTACCACCAGAGTTGTAGATGACATCACATATTCCTCCACCAGTGCACCGTCACGGACGCAGAAGACCGTGGCGGATGGACATAAATTTTCGGCAGTAAAGCATACGAGCCGGCAACTTCTCAACAGGCCAAAAAAATGCAATTTTTACCTACCCCACCGACATTTTTCGAGTTCCGTACAGATCTTTTGCTTCCAGAAACTAGTCCCTATGCTATTGTGCAGCATTGTTTACACAATCCTACATTTAGCCATATGCTACAACTCCCAACTCATGACAGACGGACAAATAAGCAATGACGGCAAATACTGCAATAGCATAGCATCACACTAGTAAAACTCACACGTGAAAGGCTTGCAGTAGGAATGACCTTGAAGGTGACTCAAGGTCATCAGAATTGCCTCTATTCTATAAATCACATATCACTTCCTATTAGTGGTCTGTAGTCAGAAAGATGTTATCTTGCACTGTTTCTGAGATATAACCACATTTACACTGTATATGACTGGCTGTGACCTTGAGAAGTCCT
>Ga0209363_1001212_pt1 | contig 12008 bp, 10 predicted proteins | sample WorMetexBAHAMAS3_FD_187385 | JGI IMG/M metagenome (GOLD analysis project Ga0209363, IMG submission 187385) | Marine gutless worms symbiont microbial communities from Max Planck institute for Marine Microbiology, Germany - Inanidrilus exumae... | ecosystem: Host-associated > Annelida > Digestive... | reverse complement strand
TGGGGACATAGTTTCTATGGAACGCTAATATGAACTTGTATGCTCTCTATCGAATGATGCTATTTGCAGTGACCTTGAGTAACCCCTGACTACCCCAAACCACCTCATTTTCGAAATTTTGTATTGCCTTTTGTGGGTGCAGTTAGCGACTTCAAATTCGATGCATAGGTTGATCATAGCAAGTGCCAACCCGTGGATGACAAACCATCTCTGAAAGGTACGTGGTCAGGCCACGTGAACCATTTAAATTTTGGTGGGCACCAACCACCTCTCTGGAACAGCTGAAACCAGAGTGGTCAAATTTTGAACACAGGTAGGCTCTGTCAAGTTCCAGCATCTGGGTGACAAATTGCCCTTAAAATGGGCATGATCAGGGTTAAATTTTGGGGCCCAACCCCTAAAATGGGCGTGGTCATGGTCACATGACCCATTTTCAGTTTTGATGCCCAATATCATATCTCTGGAACAGCTTAAGCGAGAGTCGCCTAATTTTGTTTGCAGGTAGAATATATCAAGTGTTAGCCTTGGGATGACAGACTAACCCCTAGTGGACGTGGTCGGGTCACATGACCCATTTTTTAAATTATGCCTTAATCATATCTTTGGAATTGTTGAAGCTAGGCACTTCAAATTTCGTATGCTAATTGACACACAGGAGTAATAGTGCATGCTCTATAGATTACCCCCGGAAGGGATGTGTTTGGAGTCACATGACCTCTTTTAGTTTTCAGAAATAATTGATAATATCTTGGAAACTGTTCAAGATAGAGACATAGAAGTGATGTCATGTTGCAGAGTTGCGAGGCAGCAAGATGTGAATCAGATGTCTGCTGCCAACCTCGGCATTGTCTTTGGTCCTACGTTACTCAGACCAAGGTATGTATGTATGTAGTTTTGAAATTGCTGGCTTTTTGAAACTGGTAAATATGATCTTTGTCCATGACAGTTCATGGTTTAATACAGGAGTACAGCACATTTGCAGTAAAAAAGTAGGCTATTATCACAAGAAAAAATATCGGAAGTTTCTATTGCTTTGTAAATCGTAAACTGTCATACAAGACTGGTGTGGGCCCACTTAGATCTGGAACAGGAGATATGATTACTGATGACACTTTTGCTCTTAACGAATATTTTTGTAATGTGTTCACTGATGACAGGAATACGCCCGATTTTGAAAGATGCGTTGGTGATGATATTGCTATGAAGAATGTTACATTTTCGTCGTATTTAGTTTTTAAAACCTTGACTAAATGTAAGACAAGCAGGAGCTTGGATGATTGCTTTTGTATGTCGTTTGTTAAAAAGCTAAAATCTACGTTGGCTTACCCTCTAGCTGTACTTTTCACTCATATTTTGAGTGCGGCACTATTCCCGATTCTTAGTGTGTTGCACACGTGACACCGGTTCATAAAAAGGGTGTGTCTTCTTCTGTTGAGAACTACTGGCCTGTTTCCCTAACATCCATTATATGCAAAGTGTTTGAACGTATAGTTAAAGAACAGATGCTGGAATATCTTTGCAAGATTGGTTTAATTACCAAACGTCAACATGGCTTTTTTGTCCCAACATTCCACTACTGCTGAACACTGAGCTGCTAGAAACCTTAAACGATTGGACACTTGTGCTGCGCTGTAAGCACGTTGTTGATGCCATCTATTTCGATTTTTCGAAAGCTTTCGAGTTTCAGTTCTGTGGTACACAGCAAGCTTAAAATCAAAATTACAAGGCTGTGGTTTCGATTGCAAATTATGCTGTATTTTGTCTGATTTTTTGCGTAATCATGTTCAACATGTTCTATTACCTGGAGGCATGTCATCATACCGTTTTGTTTCTAGTGGTGTTCCACAAGGGAGTGTACTATGGCCTCTCCTGTTTTTAATTTATATCAACTATGTGGTCGATCTATTTACAGATGGCTCATGTATTAAGATGTATGCTGACAATGTCAAACTGTATCTCGAAATAGAAAATGATTCTGACATTGCTATGCTGCAACAGAGCGTCGACAAATTTGTTAAATTGGCGCAGACATGGCAGTTATCATTATCTTCTTAAAAGTGTTGTCATATATGCATTAATTAGTCTACTCGCAGAGAAAAACCCAGTTGATTATTACATGGATGGCGTTGCTTTAAATACTGTTGATAAAGTGCATGATCTGGGTATAATTGTTGACACCAAACTCACATTTGTGGAACACATTAACTTAATGGTTGCTAGAGCACATAGACGAGCCAACCAAATCTTGCGTTGTTTTCTTAGCAAAGATAACGAAATAGTCCCATTTGGTCACCGCATACTATTGGCATGATAAATTGTATTAAATTCCATAGAAACCGTTCAGCATCATTTTACCAAGAGATTACGTGGCATGTCATTTCTAACATACAATGAACGTTGCGCTCGTTTAGTACTTGACCGACTTGAACTTTATCGACTACATTGTGGTTTGATAACAAGTTTTAAAAGCAATTATGGTTTTAATTGTCTCAGATCGGAGGATTTTTTTACTCTTTGTGGCAAGCAAATTACTCGTGGTCATCCATTCGAATTGATACTAGAAAATGTTTCTTTAATTTGCATGTGGTTACCATTTGGAACCAACTGCCGGCCGCGATTTTTAATGTGGTTACTGTCCCTGCTTTTGCTGCAAAGCTTTGCTGGTGCAATTTAAGTCATTATTTGTTATAGGCTGTGTATATCTGTATAAATTTCTTTAAAAATAATTTTTTAAGGTATAGACTTAAGTGTATGCATACCTGTCTATACCTTCACATGCACTTACTTTTACTGTTTGGTATATATTGCATATCCTGTGTCTGTGTGATGTGTAAATTTTAATACAATAGAGTACAATAACTTGTCTGGATGTATGCATATATTAAAGGGAAGGTGCTTCGTCTTTAAACTACCTGATTGAGACGCCATTTCAGACAAGGATTGTCGAGTTGTTGATAACCAATGTTGAGGTCAGTTATTGCAAGCCCATGTCTGTTTTTAGCACCATCTGACAGTGTTTTGTTGACTACACATAGGCTAACCATATCAACTGGCCACATGTGCAGTTGATATTGTCAAGTATTGTGAATAGTTAATTCATTCTAGTTGTAGATATTGTAGTTAAGGAAATGACGACACAATCTACACCGTGTGTCAGAAAAAAACACCCACTCATATTATTGGCTATAAGTTGAGGAATAGTTGTCTGATTTTAACAATTTTTGGCACCAAAATTCCTCACATAATTTGTCATTGCATGACAGCTTAGCTGTCCACCTCACCTAACTAATGTGTCTACACTACCTTGTAAAACTTATCGCACGAGTTTTGTCGCTGAACATTACAAACACTCCTTGTTTTGTGACAAAAAGTCACGTTCCACAATTCATTAAATGTGAAATTGTTCACTAACACGTACAGGAAATGTTTATTTGCTGCTGTTATTTTGTTCGGTGTCACTGTTTGCAGTATGTTTTACGCAAAATGCGTTATAACGCTTCACAACGGCTGCATGTGACTGAAAGAGTCAAAGAACACTGAAAACAGTCACGGCAAATGTTATAAGCATTACTGGCAAAGAGTATATAATGTATATCAGTAAACACGACGGAAACAGTTGTTGACTGTTCAAAACTGTTGTTTCGACAGTTAGTGAAAATTTGATGCCAAAAGTCCACAACCTGTAGGCCTATGGAAAAGTATGTAATGTTCGGCGACAAAACTCGTGCGATAAGTTTTACAAAGTAGTGTAGACACATTGGTTAGGTGAGGTGGACAACTAAGATGTCATGCGATGTTAAATTATGTGAGGAATTTTGGTGCCAAAAATTATTAAAATCAGACAACTATTCCTCAACTTATAGCCAATAATATCAGTGGGTGTTTTTTTCTGAAACATGGTGTAATTGATGTGCAGTGCATTGTTGTGCTTGTTGCTGCACATATTCGTCAGTCAGTGTGTTACAATTTGTTGAGAAAATATTAAAATTATTTAATCTGTGAAACTAATACTAGTAGTCTGCGATTGAAGTCTGTGTTACTGATATGCAGGCAATATTTGGCATTGAGGGTGATGCTGTTGGTGATGCTGGAAGCGATAACATGCACTCAGTCTTGACACGACGGACATCAGCAGGTAATTGTCACCGACACTCAGACACATGCATGCAAGTAATTGTCAGCATTTCCACTTCAGATGTTTCTTTTTATTCAGTTGAGATCACAGGCAGTTGTAGCTGCATGTTGTCTTTGGTTGTCATACCTTCGGTTGTATAATAAGCCTCAGTGGCTTTCACTCTGGGATTGACATGAATTAAACTGGTGTATTCTTAACCACTTTTGACTCACCAACTGATGTCAGTCATATGTGCAGGCATTTCATCACAATACCTTTCTTCTTCATGGCTGCAGATGCATACATTTAGTCATTCTGTGGGTAGTTGTTGTGGCCACTGCAAATATCTTATTTTCACAAGTGAAGCATTTTTGTGTCACTGAATGAACATTTTTCAGCAGCTGTTTCAAACGGCTGCGTTATGCATGGCAGTTCACTCACATCTGGTGCATGGCAATTTGTGAGCAGAATCATTTCACAAAGTAACGTAGCAGCGTGCTGAAAGAAGGACACAATCATTAATAGGGCCCACAGTTTTCCGCAAGCCGCGGAATTTCGAGCCGAGCCGCGGAATTTGGCAGTTGCCGCAGAATTTATGTGTTTCTGCGCAATTTCACGGAATTCCGCATAAACGTGGAAATTCCGCGGCAACGGCCAAATTCCGTAAGGCTGTATTGCTGTTGTAATTGTGACACTCAGTCCCTTCGGACAGCTACACAGGCATGTTGATTTCAGTGACGCGTTTTCACGTTCAGTTTGCTTACTTACTGAAGTTTTTACTTACTGGACCTTTGTAGACGAAGATGACCGCTGATTCATGATATTAGTCTGTTAGTCATACCAGTCACTGATATCATATGACTGATATGATGATATGATATTCACTATTCTTGGTCCAGTCCAGGTGAAGACGTAACGTAATTGTGTTTGTGACGCCATCGGCCTATGACGTGTCGCCGTTTCGCCTGGCGACGCCATAAAAGGACGAAAATCAGCGCAGCGCGTCGCCTTTCATCCCTGTGGAACGACGGGATGATTAACCCGGCTCCCGTCACCGTCTTGAGAGGTCGTCTCATTTCTGGTAGGCGCGCTCGACGCGCGGGGGTACCGCCGGTCACGGTGTAAAAGTCTATCAGGATCTAATTTCTTGAGGTATAGCAAGAGCCCTCCACTTCTGCTTGTGCCGGTACGAGTACCTGTGGAGCTGCATGCGGGCGGTTGGTCGGGGTTGCGGGTTGCCAGGTCCTTAGAATATAGGCTTCCTAGGCTGCCTATAACTAGGGCGTCGGACTGGTGGGAGGGTGGTACAATCTAGGTCATACAACGCCTTTAAAGGAATAAAAATTATGAAAAATTATATTTCAATGAATGTGAATTTTGAATATGGCATTTCAAAAAACGTAGTATCGAGGACATCTATTAACTGTGAAGGCAAATCGTACATGGTCGAGTGGCTACTGGCTACTAGTGACTTCAGAATTGTAAATTAACCTTCTTGATAAATTATTTGCCAGAACGCCTTACGGGCGAATCATGGATTTACTTTGTGGGCCAAAAGAACGGCCTTCACGCGTTCGGCTATAACTCCGCCAAAAGTGAACCGATTTCTATCAAATTTTGAACATTGTGAGCCAAATGTTGGGGGCTGGCTTTGGCAGACTTTGGGCGCGATTTGCGCAGTAGCAACAGTTTGAGAGGGAGCCGAAATTTTTTTGTCCTGTAAATAACGCACAATTTCACAATTTTACGACATTTCAACACAACAACGTCGATCCTGAGGCAGTGCGAACTTTTGGAACAGAATTATGAAAATTTTCCAATAAGGGGTCGTTTTTTTCAAAAAAAAACAAAAATTGCTTCTAAAAATTCCAGGTCTTGCGAGTTCAGGCCATGTGTCTGTCTGTGATTATGAGTATGAATGCTGTGTACAGGTGACTGGCAGTTGACTGGTTGCAGCCCAACCATCACAAACTGGTGAGCTTGCCTGCACTGTTCATCGCTGTCTAGTCGACTTTGTTTCTTGTCTTCTTATACAGTGCACGTTGATTTCTAATCTGTCTGGCTGACAATTTTTGAGTAAGCATAGCACAAATTTAGCTTAATTTAGGCAACCATTAATTTTTGTGACTGACTGTCAGCTTACTGGTTCTCTCGCTTAATTGGTGACTTGTTTTCATCGCAGTTGTATGTTTTAGTTACTCTGCAGCTGGAACTTGAAATTTTTAACGGTTTCTAGAAAGTGAATACTAGTGTGATTATTTAATGCTCTACGTATTATACTTCCAAATCTGAATCATTTATTTTGTATGGCACCAATAAATGCTGGATTAAAACTAGAATACAATACAATTACATTTAAAAGGCTATAAAACTAAAACTGCATCATAATCAGTGCTGCCGGAATTTTGATACACAATACGGAATATGTTGCTTGTTGCTTATGTGAAATGCAAACAGCATTGTTTGCTTTATTCATGCTAGTCCATCATTTATGAAGAAAGTACCACACTGTTAATTCTAAGTATTACATTAATTGTTGTATTATGGAATTGTTATCGTCAGCATCAAATCACTTTACTTGTTGCAGTATACATTATGTAGTGCAGTTTTGTAATGCAGGTGCTTGATCATCAGCCATTACAAATAACTTAAGGACGTCATGCCATGGGGCAGTTGACACATGTTAACACAGAATCGGTGCCGTAACATATGTGAGGCTGCACCGAGCTATGGCAACTAAGCTATGGTTGTGGATTTTTCAGTGTCTCTTCCATGATTTTCTGGCTGCGTAGCCACGGTTTTTTCAGTTAGCTAGCGACTAAGCCGCAGTTTTTGCTATTAACATGAATCCAGTCAGCTGTGTTGACAGCTTGCACGACAAAGTGCGTGTAATTTTTAGATGTCTGATTTTTGTGAGCCAGGTATGCACCTGAGAAGACACAGGATTTGTTACAAGAGCTAGCTGAAGAAGTGCCACACTTCCAGCATGTGTGTTTGATAGTACAGCTTTGTCAATACGTCTTTTTATGTTTTTAATTTTGCAAGCAGTCAAATGACCTCTTACAATTATGACCTTTTGAGACTCATTACATGTGGACTCTAGTTTTCTGATGCCTAAGATCTCAGCAAAATTCCAACAGAGTCACCCCGAACGGGGGTGCCAAATAGAGGTGGGGTTTGTTCAGATTGGCGATTTTCGACAAAATCTCGCCATATCTCAAAAACGGTGCAAGATAGGGACATAATTACTAAGGAAGGCTAATAGGAACAGTTTGCAGCGCTTCATCCATGGCTTTAACGGTCCCGTATGGGCTCAGGGGTAGTAATGCACTGTGATTCATGTGTTGATTTCGACACTATATAAATTGTTTGTTTGTGTGTGTGCTTAACTTACTTCCTCCCTTTCTTCCTGCCTTACTTCTTTCTTTCATTATGCTTCCTTTCTTACTTATTTACTTCCTTGTTTACTTCCTGGCTTATCTATCTACTCCTTCCAGAGTAGACCCTTTCCGTTTCCAGGCCAGAGGTCATAGTAAGTGACCAAACCTGGCTTTAGTTTTTTGGGTTCATTTAATATTGTAGTATATTCTGTTACTGATGCAAGTTTGTTTTTGTTGTGTTTGTTTTCGTTTTTCAGTACTAAGCAAGGGATTGACTGGGAAGAACGTCTCCGTAATGACCTATTTTGTGTCTGGTAGTACGTAAAACCTCAACTCAATTAGTCAACCATGGATTTAGCGGCACAGGGGATATGGATGCACGAATCATTTAATTTTAAAATCGTTTAAACGAAACGTTTTTAGGCTGCAAACCATTGAACGACTTGCAAGCAATGCAGCCTTTTTAGTCCAGTTACTTTAACCGCTTGTTATTATTTTGTTATTATTAGGCCGCATCGCAGCATTGCTACACGTGGAGCAGTGTGGTAGGTCTGTGTCTTTTGGTAACGTTTGTGAGCCCTGCAAAAACGGCTGAACCAATCGAGATGCTGTTTGGGATGCTGACTCAGGTGGACCCAAGGAACCATGTATTAGATGGGTATGCAGATCTCTCAAGAGGAATGGTCAGCTCTTCCGGGAAAAAGTGGCGTCCCATTGTAAAGTATAGGGACACTATCGTGAGCTGTGCAAAAACGGCTGAACCAGTCAAGATGCCAAATGAGGTGCTGACTCAGGTTGGCTGAAAGAACCATGTGTTAGATGGGGGTCCGGATCACAATCAACTGATGGAAAGCTCTTGGTCTCAGCAATATACAGGTGAAATGCAATAGGAGATCGACTTTTGCATTTATGAGAAATCAGCGATTTTAAACTATAAATTTTTCACAACACAGCAAATTTTTCTACACTGCTGCAAACCACTGGCTAAGGCATCGGCGTGACACGTCACCTAATTACATCTCAACCCTAAAAATAGCACGTACAGGTAGTAGCGATTCGCGAATCATTTAACTTCGAAACCGTTTAAATGAAACATTTTCAGGGTGCAGTCCTAGTTTTTTTGATGATGCTACTGCTACAACTACTGCTGTTGCTGCGGCTGCTGCTACTACTAGTCACATTTCCCTGACACAAGATGATGTGATGTGTCTGTGTGTCATTGTTGTAGTACATTATAAGGCAGTGATGCTTGGTGTTGTGTTTATGATACATGTCGTTAACCTGTTCAGCTTCAGACGTCAGTGCAGTCAGAGTCTGCTGCGTCCGCCATCAGCACTGATGATGTGATGCAGCATCTGGAGACAATAGCTCTGGACGATGACACTGGTATCAGTGTTTGAGCTCGTTTAATTACAGAGTTAACTGTTTGATTTATGTCGTCTTCTTTACCCGCTACTACTGTGATTGATGGGAAAACCTGTTAGTTGGCACATAGCAATAACTTATTGCTATGTATTCTTGCTGATAATTTCACAGATTGTGTTTGCGGTAGGTAACGTGTATTGTACAACAGAGTCATTCTGCCCACACGCTGGTTGAAGGAGCCAGTATGAGAACAATTTTCATTTTTAGGCTGCATCACATCTAGCGATAGCCAGAGGTGCACAGTCAGAGTCAGAGTCCCCGGAGTCTGGATTCTAGCCCAGGGCTGGATTCGGAGTCCTAATTCTTTAAAATCCCTGAGTCAGAGTCGGAGTCCTGCCAAAAAAGAGGACTGGTTTTGGATTTTTATTTACTTGCTGCTGTGCTGTATAATTTTTGTGCAACTGGACTGGACATATACTAGTAATTTAAATTTTGTTTATGTAATATTGTGCACTGTTTTAGAGCATGCTATGACTGAAATGAAGTTTAAATAACTTCGTAATAATATGGGATTATTATTTTTTTAAATCTTGAGAATTTGTCTGTCTGCATCGTTCACTCAGTACACTGTCACAATCACACAAGTTCAGGGGTCGGTGTGCGACTTTAACCCAGAGTAGGAATCTGGGGATTTTTAAGGGCCGCAGTTGGAGTCAGAGTCCCAGTTTTTAAAACCTGCAACTAGTCGAAGTCCTACAAAAAATGAGGACTCCGCATCCCTGGCGATAGCGGCCTGTTGCTATGCACGAAGTTGCGTGGTCGGTCTGTGTGTCTGTCTGTGTTTATTTGTGTCTGTTGTCACGTTCGTGAGCCCTGCAAAAACGGCTGAGCTGACCGAGATGCCATTTGGGGTGTGGTGACTCTTGTGGGCCCAAGAGACCATGTATTAGATGGGGATGCAGATCCCCCAGGGAAAGGCGCTTTGGGAGGGGGGAGGGAATGGCGGCCCATTGTAAAGTATAGGGACACTCTACGATGAGCTGTGCAAAAACGGCTGAACACTTAACGTTTGTGGAATTTATCAGCGGAATGCTTTTGGCCTCACAGCAGGCAAGACAGTTCGCCTGAGCACTGCAAGTGACTGTCTACACGCTTTGGCTGTTTGAGTCTGATGCTTGACCAATGAGAATGCATCCCTAAAAATAGCATGCACATGTAGTAGTTCACGCTAGTGATGTGCGAAAATTTTACTGTTGAAACCGTTTAAACGAAAAGTTTTCCGGCTGTAAATATTTTAACGATTTGTGTGCGGTGCAATGCGGCCTGTCATTAAATTACTTTGACCGCATGTTGTGATTTTTTCTGCCGTAGTTTTATTGCAAATGCAACAAAATAAGTGATGAGTGTGAATAGTGTGCAGTTGATTAGTGAAGGCTTTTACTGTATGTGTTCGTTGCAGAAAATAGAATCTACTACATATAGTGCAAAGAAGGTAATTGTTAATGTTAATTATATGTTGTACACTCTATTGTCTAACGTCTTTGGCAGTACACTTATTGATATTAGGTAACATCATTTGTCCCATGTATTGTAAAATGATTATTACCGCACGACGCTATGCTAGCACAGTATATGCTGTCATCATGTGTCTGTCCATCTGTCACAAGTAGGCACTGTACCAAAACGGCGAAGCAGGATCATGCAACACCATACAATGCGCCAAACAGAGCAGGGGTGGGTTTAAATTGGCGATTTTCGACCAACATTTCACGGTATCTCAGTAACTATGTCCCTGTTACTATGGAACACTAATTGGAACACGTATGCGCTCTGTCGAATGGTGCAATTTCCTGTGACCTTGAGTGACCCTAACTACTCCAAACCACCCAGTTTTCGCTATTTTCTGTCACATTTTGTGTCTTCGTAGTGGGTAGAGATATACTTCAAATTTGGTAGATAGGTTGATCGTAGCAAGTGCTAGCCCATGGATGCTGAACTATCCCCGAAAGGGGCATGGTCAGGTCACATGAACCATTTAAATATTGGTGGGTACCAACCATAATCTATGGAACGGCTGAAGCTAGAGTGTTCAAATTTTGCGTGCATGTAGGCTATATCAAGTCTTAGCATAAGGATGACAAGTCACCCTTAAAAGGGGCGTAGTCAGGGTCACATTACTCGCTTCAAATTTTGACGCCCCCAGTGATTTCTCTGGAATGGCTGAAATTAAATCGTCAAATTTTGCATGCAGGTAGACTGCCTAAAAGGGGCGTGGTTAGAGTCACGTGACCCATTTCTTTAAATTTTGCCCCAATCATATATTTGTAATTGGTGAAGCTAGGCACTTCAGATTTCATGTACTGATTGATACAGAGGAGTACGAGTGCATGCGTGATATATTACTCCTAAACGAGATGTGTTCAGAGTCATGTGACCTCTTTAAATTTTTAGAAATAAATGACGAATTCTCGGAAACGGTGCAAAATAGAGACATAGTTGCAATGGAAGACTAATAGGAAATCATATGTGGCCTATCGAATGGCACCATTGCTAATGCACTTGAATGACCTTGAAGGTCACTTTTGCTGTTTGAAACCTTTATAACTCCCATAGCTCGTGAGACATAGCACAGATTTAAAAGGAAGAAAAGAAAGGAAGAGTATTTATATAGCGCCATTTTATATACTGTGTATCTCAAAGCGCACTAACATAACGAGTCATGCAGTCCCTCTGCGGTAGCTGAGCTTCTTGTAATATGTGTTGGTGTCATTGACTTGTAATGTGTAAGTCTGGTGTACTTGAGTGGAAGGTGACTCACATACACTGCAACCATTGACCTTTTTAGTCTACGAAAACTAGTTCCGTAGCTATGGTTGATTGCTTTGTAGTTGAATTAAAATATGAGGAAATATAGAAATGACAGTTTAATAAATGAACACAAATCAATATTATATAAAACAACAGAATTCTACACAATAATACGCTGTCGCTGATCATCTCTGCAATGTTAAGCGACGTTAAACACCAGTAACCAACTACAATAATACGAGTGCTGGCACCGTTCTACAAGCTATAAAGGGGGGAAAGGACGGCAGGCCTGCTATCGAACGTTCGTTGACCTCCGACGACTCCCAGACCGGTGTTCAGCG
>Ga0209363_1001211_pt1 | contig 12015 bp, 12 predicted proteins | sample WorMetexBAHAMAS3_FD_187385 | JGI IMG/M metagenome (GOLD analysis project Ga0209363, IMG submission 187385) | Marine gutless worms symbiont microbial communities from Max Planck institute for Marine Microbiology, Germany - Inanidrilus exumae... | ecosystem: Host-associated > Annelida > Digestive... | reverse complement strand
ATTTTTAAAGACATTAACTACTGTATGAATGATAAATCTGGGACCTCCATTCTGCAGAATCACCAATTAAAGATACTGAATAACAACCACAAAGACATGGAAACACACGAGTACATTTCGTATCTACGAGAGGCTCCGCTATCGCTGAGAGACCCTAGTGACGCTCTGTTTCAGTTGAAATGTTGGCCTACTGTTGTACAAATAATGCAAACAGATCTCATGTCAGCCTGAGCAGCACTTTCAGCAACTGCCATGATTAATTTCGCTACCCGCATAGTTTTATACATGCATCGTTGCACCAGGCACAACTATTGCACACCGAGCATGCAATGCCGTGCATGTCATCAACCAATGTTGTTAATGTCGACTGGACCATAACTGTGATCAACTAACATAGACTACCACCCATGTTGTTGATGATACCGTGTATTACTCCACCAGCACACCATCATGGACGTGAACCACCGTGGCGGACGGAAACAAAGGCTTCAAACAACAAAAGTGACCTTCAAGGTCACTAAAGGTCACCCGCAGCGGTGCTATTCGATAGGCCATGTACTATTTCTTGTTAGTCTTCAACTACAACTATTTGTCTATCTTGCACTGTTTCCATGAGATATTACCACTCATTTCCCAAAATTAAAGAGGTCACGTGACCCCGAACACATCCCTTTGGGGGTAATCTATCATGCATGCACTAGCACTCCTTTGTATCAATCAGCACACGAAATATGAAGTGCCTAGCTTCACCGATTCCAAAGATAAGATTGGGGAAGGAATTTTTATAACCAGTCACGTGACCTGACCACTCCCATTAGGGGTCACTTTTTCATTCCAAGGCAAGCACTTTATATATTCTACATGCACACAAAATTTGGCGACTCTCACTTTGACCATTCCGGGGATATGATTGCGGCATAAAAATTGAAAGTGGGTCGTGTGACCCTGACCACGGGCCTTTTAACATAGTCTACCTGTGTGCAAAACTTGATCACTCTAATTTCAGCCATTCCAGAGATATGATTGGTGCCCACCAAAATTTAAATAGTTCACGCGACCTGACCACGCCCCTTTCAGGGATGATTTGTCGTCCATGGGCTAGCACTTGCTACGATCAACCTGCCAATCAAATTTGAAGTCTCTATCTCCGCCGATACATGAAAAGAGATACAAAATCTGGAAAATGGGGTGGTTTTGGGTAGTTAGGGGTCACCAAAGGTCACTGAAAATAGTGCCATTCGATACGATGCATGTGAGTTCCTATTAGCCTTCCATAGTAACTATGTCCCTATCTTGCACCGTTTCTAAGATATAGCAAAATATTGGTCAAAAATGGCCGATTTGAACCTACCCCAACTCTATTTAACACCCACGTTGGCAGTGACCCCTTTGGAATTTCATGAAGATTTTTGGCATCAAAAAACTAGAATCCCTGGGCTATCATATGACACTGTTTGCATGATCCGAGGTTTAGCAATCTTAGTAGGACACCGACTTGTGACAGACAGACGAACGGACAGACGGACGAGTACCGCGCTAGCATAGTGTCGCACAGGTAATAAAACTGAACATTAATCCATGCACACAACAGGCTTGGCCGCGTTCCAAAGCAATGTTCAGTGCTGTGATAGCTGCAAAGCACATAGAATAAATGACCAGACACCAACCATCAGCACATTCTTAGCAGCTTCTAAATGCTGCTCATCACCTACGACATTGACGCAGGTGTCCAGCTGATCACGTGCAACTACGAGCCAATCACGAGCAAGCTGACAGCTAGCCTCATAATCCTGATGCTCCGACACGTATTGTTTGCAGTCGGCAGCAAGTGTCTGAACATGAACAATGCACACTATTACCACTGCCACCAGTATGACCACTACATTTGGCTTTTTGGTTAACTGACCTCCAGATTTGGTGAGGCCTATCAAACCAGAAGCTTGCAAGGTAACTGGAGCAGATTTCTATAAACCACATATGCCAAATGTCATTCATCAAACATTCGACAGTGTCAAAGGGAAGGGAACAGAAGCTATGGTGATTGCACAGATTACTGCACGTTGTTCACACTAACACCGTCACATGTATGACAGTACAACAACAGCATTAGTCTACTCTGCATGTGATCACAAGCTGAAAACATATACATCGACTTCACCCCCAGTGCCACCACCTGGCGAAATCGACGAAACACAAGGCTGTCTGTGATTCTCAGATTCTGGCCCGCTGGCTCCATTATGTGAAAACATGACATCATCCACAAAACTGGAAGTACATAACGTAATGCAGTGTCATCAAAGGAGGACCGAGCCACTGCCGCAGTTAACATGTTCAGAAAATTTTGTGAGATTTGGATATGTGGTTTTTTATGATACGTGAGCAGACAAACAGACAAACAATCAAACATGCAGACATGCTGATCGCACTACTTTGCACCACTACAGGAGGTGAAGAACAATGTGATAATTTTCATAGCGTAGACCTGTTTGGCTCAACATAGTAATCATTATGTGAAATGCAGAAGAGACAGTGCTGATTCCAAATGGAACAAATGGCAAGTTCTACCTTATAAGCAAGACTGCAGATTGCAGACATATTGGTCGATCCTGTCAATGAACCTGCATGTATGGTTTATACAGGATGCACTGTAGTTCAATTAGCTACTAGTTCACAGCAATGACAGAAAATAGTTCAGAAGCAGTCAGCATTTATGTCCACATAAAAATCTTCCCAGACATTTGGCTATCTGCCACCAAAGTAGCATCAGTCATACTGTGGTTTCTGATGCTAACTAAGTTCTTTGAATTATGCCACTTCATCCTTATCCGTACAATCATACCAGAATATCAGGATTTTTGAATATTTCTATGAAGGTATAAATACGTATCAGTAGACAAGCTTACATGAACAGCTACGTGGACAGCCTTGTACTTCGTGACGAAGTTAGTGACACAAGATAATAATAACTTCACAATAACATACGATACCTATGTACACAGTCTGCTCGACTACCACAAACCTATGCCTGCTAAATACATCATTAGAGAATATAAATAAATACAAATGAAACCTGAATTTGTGCATCAACGGTTTGCCACCGAGTAAGTAATATGTCACAATTCTTTGCGGCATTTGTATCAGTCGTAAATAAATCGCCTCGTTGGTTTAACTCTGTTACCAGTGACGATCGTCCAATGAATTCTTGTTCCATTGACTATAATGCACATTGCATAATTATTTACATACATTTTCACACACAAGTATTCAATGTTTGGAACTATATAAAAATTATTTAAATAGTCATAGGTTATTTAAATATGCTATTTGTAACAGTTCATTGTTGGTGGAAGCAAATGGGTGTAAACAACTTGCCCAGCATTGTTACCCAACAGCACAGTTGAACCTGCAACCAATAATTTGAGTCCAACGCTCTCTAAAAGACTACCGAGCCACCCCAACCAATCAGGTGGATGACAACAATTTATAGGCACAGATCAGGTTCATTATAGTGCCACTAAAGTACTGCATACACATTAAAAAGCACATTCTCACAATTTCCGCCAATAAGTAGATTCACTCAAACACAGAATGGACTTTTGATACTCTGCTTTTTTTGCCAAACCGACAGCATTAAACTAATAAATACATCTCTGTTGCAAGTGTCATCGATATAAGTGAAGAGAGTAGAAATGGCAACACAACAGTGACAGTTTTGCGACCACAACTTACAGCTGGTCGCTTACACAGTAGACCATCATCATTACCTTGACAACATCCAGCTGCTTTTGTTTTGACAGCAAATCGGTCTGAGGACTTGTTTGTTGCTTCAGTTTTGTCTCAAAGTCTTCAAGCCACTTTGACAACTCATTAAACAGCTCATCGTAACTCTGCCACTGAGAAAATGCTTCACTCAACCTTGTTCTGTATACATAGAATAAAAAACACTAACCTAAATACACCAGCAGTCTCACATATCTACAGTGATTACTGTAATACAACAGTGATAACAAGATATTTTACAATGTGTACTCCACGCAAGTCTAAAGTGACAGCACACCAAAACAGTTTTTTTAAATTTTAAACATAACCTGACATACCTAGTTTACAAACAACTTCTGAATCAATTACAGTACTCGATGTATTTCCACCAAAATGCACATTCAACACACTGCATTGTTACAGACTAGCCCCTACTCATGCCTTGCAGCCCTCGCTCGCCACAGTTTGTGCCATGTATCCACCCACTCCATCATACCTTCTGGTGACAAATTAAATGCACATATACGAAATAGCTGTATTATTATCACTATTGTCTATAATTCTGCTTTGAATCTGAAATATTACTGAAGCACGCAACAAAAAATTTAAATCGAGTAAACCACCTAGTGTGCTGTAATTCTCCAGTGAATTCCGTCCAATCATCGTTGAGCTGCTGACACTGCCTACTCCAATGACTGGCATCAGAGTCGGAAGCTGCTTGTATTGCAATCTGTGCACGACGCAGTGCTGTGTCTCGTATCAGTTCACCATCATACACCGAGTTACAGAGATCAGTGATCACTGTCAGACGAGCCTCAATGCCATCGCAGTCAACACCATCTCCATCAGTCTTGGCACACCAAGTGACCTTGCTGCGAGCATCAGCGATCCACTGATGAGCTTCAGCAACTGCACTGGTGGCAAGCCGATCAACGCAATTAGCCAGGTATGCCTTTAACTGCACACGGATGACACATAGTAAGTGAGTGGTGCTTAACGTTCCTCTTGACACACAACAAGTTGCTTCAGACTCAATCACTAATACTTACACAGCAGCATAATATAGTGCAACTTACCATGCTACATTTGCTCAAAAGCTAATTACACGATGAAAACTATTATAAATATGACAAGAAAAATGATGTTATCACAAAGATTTTATAGCATAAATTATTCAGGGATTGGTAGTGTAGTGGTTATGGATATCAGCCTTGCAACTCAATGGTCATGAGTACTATCCCCAGCCACCGCACTATCAGTCGGTTGGTACTGAGATGAATGACCGTCTTCGGGTGGGTATACCACCTCAGTATGTAACTGGCCACCCAGGCCAACTCAGCCTCTTACCTCTGTGGGATGGGAAATGAGTACCGGCCAAAGTATGGCGATATCCTGTGGTGGGTGGGGATCAAAAACAGGATAACTAATTCCATTCGTGGATAAGCTTCTGGGTGGCAGGTAAAGCTGTGTGATCATTCGTTATCACGTTCCATTCTGAGTGCTTTAGAGATGAATATACTCATGACAAAGCGCTATACAAATGTCCTGCCTTAATCTTGATAGTATAAAGTAAGCAAATCTGTATAATGGAGAAAAACAATGTACAAATCAATTAACCAATCACTTCTGTACAACTATGACTGATAATACCAATGACAATGATGCCACACAATGTCTATGACGCTGACATAAACGCAAGGCCAATGTTATAAAAGTTTATCAAGTTAATATGACAAATGTCGAATAGTGACAGATGCCTGCAAACCCTCAGACCAAGCCAACCAACATGAACAATGAGTCAACCTATAGGCTACCATCACCATTTATCATTATTATTATTATTACTTGGCCAAACAGCGGACATTTGTTTCAATGTTCCATGAACACTAGAAAGCAGCTGTACACATTCTGAAGATTTACCAGATAAATCATACAGATCTCTGCGAGAAAGTGTCAACATCTTTTGACCTAACCAATACCTACGTGACAAAATAATCATCAAAAGTAATAAACCTAAATTCGCTTAACCTTCTTGGCCTTTTCGAGATATGCTTGCAGTTTATTCTGCAGTGAAGTCAACTGCTTTGCGATGGCTTTAACCTCACTGGGGCCACATCTCGTCTTCAGCAAATTCAGAGTACTCTCCATATTCGTTAACTCATCACTCTTCATTTCCATTTTATCCTGTAACACCTGAAACACAAATGCAGGTCTGAATTATGCAACGCAAAAAATATATAAATATTTCACTTATATGTTCTATTTACTAATCGGCAATGACCACCACTACCTTAGTTTAAATCAGCTAATTTCCAGGTACACCTGGGTTACCCAGTTCCCCCTTGATTTTCTTCCTCCACTTATTCCAGACAAGAACCTTTTGGGTTGAGTGGTACAGGTTTTTAAAAGTCGAATTCTCTTCCTGTTACCCGACCAACAGCATCAAAGCACCGTAGGAAATACTTACCACTTATTTATAATTCAGCAAAAAATAAATACCTCTAAATAGCTCGATAAGTATGAATAAATAATACTGACAACTAGTATGCAAGTAGTAAAACCAAAAACAAAGCTAACTAAAAGATGGACTTCGACACTTTGACGCCTCAGCGTCGACGTGGATGCCTTAGCCACCTCAATGGACTGCTGTGACCTTGACCTTTGACCTCTGACCTCTCCAGAATCTAATCAACGTTGTTCAAGGCATTCATGAGATATCGTGGTAATAATACCTGTTCAGACAAACAAAGGAACGAACGAACGAAGGCGGTGGTGGACCGCCTGAAAACATAATGCTTTCATCAACGATGTCGGGTGGCAAAAACAGAACAAACTATACTACACTAGAAAAAAAGCACAAAACCTGCACCAATAAACAAAACAAATGTATCATTACCTTGACAGTAGTATATCGTCTGACTAGGTCGTCATCAGTCTCTGATGGTGGGCTGAAACTCAGCTGGTTCAGTTCGTCCACAATGCCAGTGAGCCAATCCATCAGTGATTGGACGTTGCTGTCCAGCTGGCTCCGGCATCTGTCCCGATCATCCACGTCAGCCTGCAGCAATGCTACCAGCTTCCCTGCTTCTTCCAGCCGATGCTTCAGCTGTCTCTGGCGGCTGGCGGCTGCCAACACCGGTTCACTGTCTGCATCAAACGTCTCCCCGAGATTCTCGTTCGCTTTAGCAACGATTTCTCTGTGCTCAGACGATTCCCTCTGTCAGAAACACCAACGCACATCTGTAAACCGTTTGCCACGAGTACATAACGGTTGCAACGCCGTCGTATTCCAGCAACTATATCAATAACTGTTCCAAGAATATGAAACATACATTACACACCTCATTTTGACAGCCAATTTCCAGTAAACCTGGGTAAGCCTGCTGCATCTTTGACCCTCTTCTTCGATCTGTTCGAAAGAGAATCGATGGGGATAATTGGCATAGGTTATCTACAGGTCGGTTTCTCTTGCTGTCACCAAAACAGCAGTGCAAACCACTAACCTTAGCCAGGCAAAATCGCCTAACTATCTTTCTGACGACCGAGGGATGGTACGATGGTACGTAGTGCTACCTTTACACTGCCTCTCTAACGCCAGTACTCATAAAGTACAATGTAACAACATGTGAATAAAGCTATGAGATGCTAAATCACCAAGCTGCTATCAAACATACAGGAAAAACTAAGGCCAAGTCCAGGTAGTAAAAAGGCTATAACAACCAGAAGATGGACATCGATGCCCCAGCGTCGATGTGGATGCCTTTACCACCTCAACGGCCTGCTGTGACCTTGACCTTTGACCTCCAAAATCTAGTAGGGACTAGCGGTTATTCCCTGTACTTTACATTGAAATTGGTTAAGCCATTCATGAGATATCGAGGTACAACATTTCTGTCCGGATGAAAGAACAAATGAACGGATGGACGGACAGCTCAAAAACATAATGCCTTTGCCGACATTGTCGGGTGTCAAAGGCATACAACAACTGCGACAGTCTGGTGACAGGTGACAGTTTGACAACACAGCAAGCATTGAGTAGAATATCGGCACATTATGACAGACCTGATAGGACGCAATCAGTTCCAGCAGCCGTGCAGAGTATGGTGGTGTGTTGACGGCTTTACTGAGCTGCTCCAGTGAACCTTGAAGCCATTCTGCCACGATATTTTGACTCTGTTCAACTGACTGCAAAACATTGACCTGCTTCTGAAGAACAGCACACTCCGTAGCCACTTCCTGTCGCACAGAAGACACACGCATCACTGTACAGGCTGAAATCAATTGTATTTATATACTATTAGCATCATCATCATCTCCTCCTCATGCAGTCCTCCTCTGTTTCAATACCTGAAACTGTGTGCATACAACAGCAGCAAAAACATCTGACAAAATTCATCCAGTTAAGGTTAAGGATTAATAACATAAAAATCGTCATTTTGGACACGTTTTTCCCAAGCCAATCACTTATGTTTGTACTGAAGAAACTAAATCTAGGCCTATTCTTGCAATCATAGGCCCCAGAGGGCAAGCCAAAAAACCTAAGTCCAAAAGTGCCTCTACATGTTTAACTTTTCACTTTCTGAGCAGAAGTAATGAACTACACATACAACTTTTTAACCAGCAGGTTACAATAAATAACAACTGCCCACAATACAGTATTCGGCTCGAAGAACTATACACATCTGTTTATTTCCTGCATTCCACGAGGCCTGGTGCACGTGACTCAACAGCCGATGGTGATTGGCTGCCTGGGACTGAGTGACGTCAGCATTATCTGCCATGTAGTCAACCTGCGTTGGATGAAAATTTGTGGAGGCTTCTTGTACGAAGTTTATAGTCCAGGGGAATGACTTTGAATTAATTCCAACAGTAAAAATGGAAACTAGACATCCTATAGACACTTGGTACTGAATTCGCTGCAATTTTTAATCATTGCGGAGTTATGGCAGCCGAAAGTCTACAAATGCCAAACCGTGTCGTAAAGTGAATCCAATAGTCAGCTGAAGCCTAAACAAAGCATAAAACATTTCGTGATACCCAGACTCTACACTCTTAAGAACTTCAGTGGGTAGCAAAAAATATCACTTTATAGCTATGTATTTTCTAAAAAATCTGCTAACAATATTTTACATTAGGTCTAAATTTTACACTCAAACCATGACAACACCAGACTTACCATAGCATCACAGCATACAACATGATAGCATACCATAAGAAATATTTATGACTAAAAAGCCAGTTGATAACCAGATTAATTTTCTATACAGAATCATAACAGAACAAGTAATGAAAAACAACTAAAAACGAAAAAATCGATCAGCAGTCTGACTGAGACTAGAAAGGAGGAGTCTGTGGTGGAAAGGATTTGTTGTTCATAGAATGTTGCTAATAAAAATCACACTTACATCTGCAGTCTGTTGCCAGCTGTCATGTACGGCCGCTAGTTCAGTGCTAACGTCGTCGACAGGTCTGCCTGGCAGCAACGTCTGCAGTGACTCCTTCAACTCGTTTCCTCTTGCACTCATTTCCTTCAGAACCTGCTGCTGTTCAGCGACTTTGTCCTCAGCCGCCTGCAGCATGTGACTAATATTAACCGACTAATGTAACTCACAAATTATCAATAATAATATTATAACTACTGGTCAAAGAATTTTGACAAAAGGCCGCATCGCACGTCGTGCTGTTACTGAGGACTGAATGATCCCTTTTGCTGCATAAACTGCAGCTGATGCCGCTAGTTTTTTTGCAGCAGTGTACTTAGACTTACAATGCTTTTGAATGGGCCGGACACTCCAAAAAAACTGCCCCTTCCCATGGGCGATCTCGATCCCCATCTAATACATGACAAGAAATGACTGAAAATGGGTCACGTGACCCCGATCTCGCCCTTTTCAGGGACGGTTTGTCATCCGTAGGCTAGAACTTCATATAATCAACTTATAAGCTAAATTAATGCTAAATTAAAAGCTAAATTAAAAGCTAATTAATTTATATGCCAAATTTGAAGTCTCTAATTCCACCAGTTATGAAGATATCAAAGGTGATACAAAATGTAGAAAATGGGTTGGTTTGGGGTAGTTAGGGGTTAATCAAGGTAACTGGAAATAGCATCATTTGACAGAGTGATACAAGTTCCAGTTAGCCTTCCATAGTAACTATGTCCATGTCTTGTACTGTTTCTGAGATACAGTGAAATATTAGTCAAAAATCACCGATATTAACCTACCCAACATGAGAGTTGACCTCGTTGGAATTTTAGCATGATGTCTGTCACCAGAAAACTAGTCTCCTGGCTACCATGCGGCATAGTTTGTGTGAAGATATTTTTAGCCATTCTGACAGAACACCACGTTGTGACAGACAGTCAGACAGACAGACACACGGCCACAGATACACTGCAGTAAAACAGTGCTGCACTGTTAAAATTAATTAATATGTGTACAGTTATAAACCTACGTAATAAAAAGAAAAACCAGAATCATAATTTTAGCTTTCAGTAGGCAATAATGAGCAGAGTAAATTTATCATATTTCTTTTGAAGTTAAGATGTGCTAATTTTCATTCCATAAACGATCAAAAATCATGTATCGAATTAAAGTACTCAGCATGCAAACAAAATTAACAACAGCCAAAAATGTTAACAGAAAACCTTGGTCCGTGTTAATCTTTCTCTCAAAGCTTGCAGGGTGCACAGTGTAACAGGTTCTGACAGCAATGACTTTGCGTTGGTGCAAACCGACTCAACATTGTTCTTTATTTTATCGCATGACTGCCAATTCTCAATAACAACAGCCGCACCATGGATGTTGTCTAACAATACACCTTGCAAGGCGTTTCTTGCTGCTTCAATCTGTCTAAATTCGTCCTCAGACTTGTCTATAGACGACGGATCAAGTGCAGCCAGTTGCTTTATCGTAGACGACAGTTGTTCATAACTTGCCGAAGTCTCTGACCAGCGTCGTTCAGCAACAAGCAAATGATCCATGAACACTATGACACCAGCAAGTGACAGTTCTTCGACATCTGCTGCTGAAATGCTGTCTTGCAACTCTTGCACATCTCTCTGAACAGATGTCTTAGTGTCGCTGTATACAAGCAACATTTCTGACACTTCAGCTAACTTCTCAGCTTTCACATCAACTTCAGAGCTGCACTGAGCTACATCATCCAGCATCTTCCGAATCCTGACATCCAAGTCAACAGCGGCTTGTGTTGTCCGATCCTTGATGACCAAACTAGCCTTGTCCATCACAACTTTCATCTCAGCATGACGACATTCCAACTGTGACAGACGACTATGGACTTCAACGACGTCAGCACGAAGTTGTGACATCTCGTCAGCAGTCAGATGGTCATCTTGCATTCGCTTCTGAAGCTCAGAGATTTTCTCCTCTGCAGCACTGCATCCTGCTAAACATGCTGCAAACGTCTGATGCGCATCTGTTTTGGCCTCAACATCACGTGTAAGTTTATCCAGTTTGGCTCTGAAAGCAGTAGTGCTATCAACAATGGTCTTCCACTCCTCATCATCATCACAGATTGTCACAACTTTGGCTACAGCAGCTGACAGTGTTGCCCAGTCACCATCCATGCTGAAGCATGATTCTTTCACATGCTACATACATGGTTAACAAAGTAAGCAATGAAAACCAAATAAAGGTGAAATCGTTGTAATGAGTAAAACTTACAACCAAGAATAAAATAATGCCATAACACACAGATAAAACAAAACAACTTTGTCCAACTAAACACCGCAACAGCTGTCCAGGATGGAGAATCATCATGTAGCACATTATTGTACTATCAGCAAAGTATGGTAATTAATGGTCATAATTCTGACTGTCATTAATACCTTTCTGTAAACAGACAGTATCTCTCTCTCCTAACATCCAATCACAGGGTTGCAGCCAAGAACATATTTCTTTCATTGCCAATGTTTGTTTTAATGACTTTGCATTTACTGTCGTTCAAATACAACTAATATATCAATTTTTGGCCCAATTTTGATGCTGTCTTCCTTCTCAACTGGCCATTTCCGCATGTGTATACTTTACAAGGAAACTTTCTTTTTCAAATTTAACTCTTCGCTTAGTTTTTTAGCAATTATGTCACTTGTTCAGGGACACAAACAAATAAAAAAAAATAAGAACAAAAACTAATCTGCTCGGTTCACCCAACTTCAGCCAGTACCAGTCGGCGTACAGAACAGGTCACTCGACTGAGACTGCACTACTCGAAGTCCTTGATGGTGTCTAC
>Ga0209363_1001210_pt1 | contig 12015 bp, 10 predicted proteins | sample WorMetexBAHAMAS3_FD_187385 | JGI IMG/M metagenome (GOLD analysis project Ga0209363, IMG submission 187385) | Marine gutless worms symbiont microbial communities from Max Planck institute for Marine Microbiology, Germany - Inanidrilus exumae... | ecosystem: Host-associated > Annelida > Digestive... | reverse complement strand
GACGTACGTATGTACATATGTACACGGACGAACGGATAGACGGACATTTGACACCGGCACCGGCTTTATTAGGTCGACTCTCAAGAAGAGTCGAGCTGAAAATATCACTGCGTACCAGCTGGCGACGTGTCGATTACGTCATCCTCGCTCTCGTCGAGCGCCAGTGCCGTCGCCGGGACGATCGGATCTTCGCCGTCGGTGGACTCTTCCTCCACTGGATCAACACACGGATCATCATCATCATCCGAGCACGCAGGTGGTGCCAGGTCCTCAGTCGCAGAAGCCAGACTGAAGACGACGAAAGCCAGGAGGAGGACGATACCAAATCGTTCGCGCAACATCCTGTCCGATAACTTGCCTTCACAAAACATTAACATCATACGAGTTAACCGTGTGACGAGTTGGTCATGTGACGAGTTTACTGGCAGCCTCGCAGAGTTACATAAAGTAAAATGTCTATGGGGGTGACTGCACAATGAATATGTGGCAAATTGGGTTCCAAGGTGTGACTTAATTTTGAGTTTTGATTTCAATTATTATTTAACCGAGTGTTAAAGTTAATAATTATGTTGCCACGTCAAATAAGTAGGCCTAATTAAAATAAATGAAAATGCAGTCAATGCCTCTAAGGCCTATATAGCAATTTACATTTATTTCTTTAGCAATGAGAAAAATCACATAACGAACGTTCGCGGTGTTTTACTGTGTATAAAAAGCGGAGTGACACCCCCGTATTTATTCCCGCTTTTTACACGTCGGCATTTCCCAGCATCTCGCACCCCGCTTTTAACTGGGCTCGACGTAGAGTAACTTCGTTATACGACCAACTCCGGTACAACTACGCCACGCCGCCACGCAAGAGTAGACAGAACCATTTCTCAGAGTCTACCAAGAACGTACCGTACGTAATTATCGACAAGGATCAGCCCTGGTACGCTCACGACATATAAACTTTGTTTTAATTAATTGATTTATCATAACAGCACATTCTATAAGTTATCGTAATTGACTTGGAACCGATGATAAAGTGAAACAAGTTAAGAACAGAAGATGCTACCTATACGAATCGATCAATTCCACTTACTTCAGTTTACAGTACAGTACTTGTAAATTTCGACGTCAGAAGGTTCGCTCTCTCTCACGAATTTCTCATACGACAATGCTGTTAGCAGTCTGAAACGTCAGTCTTTTATAGCCAAAGACATGTCGCACCTATAGGCCAACGTGCTTTAGCACAGGTGCCAGAAATCGGGACATTGGTCCATAAACAGAAACGACACGAATGAGCGTTTTCCACACAACCGATTAAGTCGTCCTAAAGGCGCATTCACATCACCACAACAACTGAAGTAAACTGAATTGGACATAGTCGACGAAGACGTAGAGAAAATTTACGAGCACATGCCAATCTGAACGTTTCAATAAATTTCTTGCAAAATGTTTACTACTAATTTCGGTTGCTTGCTACTGCGCTCTGAAATTAAATATCCTAACTATATATGATATCTTGATTTTGCCAGCATAATTTATTATATTTAATCTTGTTTCCAACATATTACTAGTGTTAGGAGATACAACCCAGTTAGGCTAATTGTTCCGTCTACTTTCCAAGTCGACAAGTTTCCGTAGGTCGCATTTTATATGGTAAAATGTAAAGGCTTCCCATACTCGTTACGGTACCGAGCGTTGGGCCTGGAGCTGATACCGGTGTACAGGCAGTCAGCCCGCAGATAAGTCATCCACCCGGCGCCGGCGGTAGGCTGCCATTACTTTCCGCCAGGCCCACGGTTACCTTCCCAACCGCAAACTATTACCGCCCCTTGGCTGGTATCAAGTTATACTGCTTGGTGACAGAGGCACATAGGTGTGAACAACTTGCCCAAGGTTGTTACACAGCTTTTGCCCCGAGTAGGATTTGAACCCACGACCTGATGATGGCAAGTCCAACGCTCTACCAGTTGCGCTACCGCGTCAATCATATCCTCAATTTCATACACATATCCAACATTCAAGGTAGGCGCAAAGTATGGATGACATTTTCCCGTATAACTGTCTTGTATGTTTCTGTCATATCCCCTCTTGTATGTCCATAAAGCAGGGTTGGTGTCTTGCAAATATTCAGCCTTTCACTGTACGGTAGTTTTTTTCTTCAGTAACGGTTAAATCATTTTCGTTCTGTTCTGCAACTTTATTCCTATCATATATGTATCCTTTAAATTTGCAGGACCGTTCATGTCACAGAACAATGCAGGTCAGTCCAGACGTGGCGACAGGTTATATTATGATAAGCTTTATTCACAACTTTTTAGCAGTACAATTGACATGTGTTTTATTATTTCTTACCATTTTCTACATTTATGCTTGTGTTTTTTACTGTACAAGTTGCGTATGCCAACTTCTATTAAAGACACTATTGATTGATCATTCGCCAATGAGACAGCTAAAAAATTAAATAGACAACATACATCAGAAGTACAAAGAAATAAAATTAAGTACACAACAAATGAAATGTCACCAAACATAGACCTAGGTGATAATTATCTAGAGTTAAAAAAACAGACAGTATGAGCTACCAAAAATAATTACTCTAGACCTTATATGAGCGGTCGCAACTACATGCAACCTGTTCAGAACTGACATACTTATTTATTTCAGTTCAGTTCACGTCAGTGTTGCCTTTGTGAACCGGCCTTAAATAGGGCAACACAGGACAGATTACACCGGCCCCGTCTACGTGCGTCATGCTTTACGCCCAGACTGCGTCGATTAGGATATGCGTGTCTCGAAGTCACGGACGCACAAGAAATTTGTCAAGACTTGCCGCCACGCACGTCAACAGACTGTTCGTCAACTGGACACGGATAACTTGTGAAGTTGTGCTCGTTGGTTTGACGCAAACGGAAACGTCTTGGTTCCAATCAATTACGAAGATTCCAACCAGCATCTGTACCGAACGGTCTCCGTGCACATGTCGTAAAATTCCCGTTAAGTCAGCACAAGCACATCATTAAACGAAGTGAAAGCAACGATTTAGGTGATTAGTTAGGCCTAATTGCGCGATTTGTCAATATCTGGAAATACGGACCATGGCGAAATTGGCAGCGTCACCCCCTTACTAATGAACGCCACCAAAAAGCTTATTTGGACGAAGGTCAGGAAAATGTCAATGTCAGGAAAATATTAACTGCAAAATTATATTAGCTACGTGGTTCCAGTTATCTTGCATTTAACCATCTTAGGCGTTAGAAATGTAAGCTTTAGGGTCTAATAGATAACGTTTCTTAGGGAGCTTTTGCGTTTTTTAAATTTGTCCCTTTTCTTTTTGACGTTTTTCGTTTATTTCGGCGTTTTACATGCCAAAACTGCACCCTGTCTTTTTTCACTCGTATACGATACGGTGTATTTACGTACGCTGAAAAGCTGACGGGAGGGCCAGCTTAATCTAGCGCGCGGCACTAAAAGCGAAAAAGAACGAAAAGTAAAAGTACAAACTGAGTAGCTCATGAAAATACATGGGAAGCAGAGTGTGGGTGTTGAGGAGTTGCGTATTTTGGCAAGTTGGTTTTTGCGTCCGATAAGGAATAATTCAGTCTTAGAGGAGTTAATAGTAAGATTAACAGTCATTCAGGAAGATATCTGTTGAACAGCGTTTTGAAGGTAAGAAATGCTTGAGTCAAAGTTGAGTAAGTGAAAAGAGAAGAAGAGCTGAGTGTCATCTGCACAAAGGTGGTTATCAAGGAAAAGGAAAGAGCTAATAAGCTTAGTGTTAATAACAATAAGCACATGATAAAACAGTGGTTTTACTGGCATTTTATGATAATCACGAACATGGTACACATTTGTAGCACAATTTGTTGCGAAACTGTAGCGGGTGCACACGGTGCAGTTTTTTGGCCAACTCTGTATGTCCGACAGAGCTGAACTGAGGTCGTCGTGCTAGGTGAATGCTGTTACGAGGAAGACGGTGTTGTTCAGAGAATGAACGTTGGCTCAAATGTCATGGTGTCTGTTACTTTGTGGTACGATCGACCAGGCCTTGGATCACCCGAGACGGGTCGCATTAACGCAGTGCACATTGCGACGAATGTGCCAGGCGTACACCACATTCTTGTACGAAGGCCTCGAAACTATAGCCGCTAATCTGTTGGTCGGTTTGACTTCTATATGTAACCAATAAATGTTTCAAAAACTGCAGTTTATACATAAAGCTAGCGGCGCAGATCAAAAGCAGCAAAACTCGCAAAAAGGTGATATTATCCGCCATCACATCGCCTGAATAAAAATCTTGTTCGTTATATGAACACGCTATATTTCACCCATTTGCACAGAAGCTCCTCATGGACGGATTGGCATGATGGCATCGGCGGAGTTATAGCCGAACGCGTGAACAATACCAAAACGAGCCATAAAGGTGAATCCAATATTCGGCTGAAGAGTAATTTCGAGCCGAAAAATTATTAACTCTGTGTAACACAATGACATTTTTACCGCGCGACGCAATGGTAGCGCAATACATGCTGTTGTCGTGTGTCCGTCCGGCACATGCTATCAAAACGGCAAAACATAGGATCCAAAAAACAACACCGTACGATAGCCAAGGGACTCTAGTTTTCTGACACCAAAGTCTCGGCGAAATTCCAACGGGGTCACACCCAACAGGGTCGCCAAACAGAGGTGGAGTAGGCTAAAATCGGCGATTTTCGACCAGAGGCGGTTCTAGCTATTAGGCCGTGGTCTACCCAAACTCGTGCCTGGCCTACCCAAACGAAATTTTGCCCCATGTACACTACTCCTGTTGGCCTACCCAAAATTTGCTTGGCCCTTTGACTGGCCTACCCATATAAAAATTCCTAGAACCGCCCTTGTTTTCGACCAATACTTCGCTATATCTCAAAAACGGTGCAATATAGGCACAGTTACTATGGAAGGCTAATAGAAACTCGTATGCGCTCAATTGAATGGCGCTATTTTCAGTGACCTTCAGTGAACCCGAACTACCCTAAACCATCCCATTTTCCACATTTTGTGTCGCCTTTCATAACTTTATTGTAGTGGGTGGAGATAGACTTGTAGTTAGGCTGATCCTCGGAAGTCCTAGCCACGGATGACAAATCACCCCTGAAATGGGCGTGGTTAGGTCATGGGACCCATGTAAATTTTTATGGGCTCCAATCATATCTCTGGAACGGCTGAATAGTATTAGAGTTATAAAATTTTGTTCACAGGTAGGCAACATAAAGTGCTAGCCTATAGCTGCGTAGTCTGGGTCATGCATAAGCTTACATTTCGACGCCGAACCGGCTGACGTGATACTCCATGTGTCACGCTGAAACCTGAGTGACAAAAAACTTTATTGGCGCAAACTATAGCAATCTGTTGAGAAACAGTAGGTGTGCGGTTTTCTTGGCCCACCCTGTAGACCCATGTCTCCAGAAAATTAGCAAAAGTTAATAATTTTGCATGATGTAGGTAGTAAGTAGTATATTCTGCACATGCAAATGGAAATCTTTTTACTAAAAGGCTTTTGTTAGTGTACTGTACTATTACTGCTTTGTGTATACAAGTAAAGTATACGTAAAATATACGATACGTCGATTTGTATAGCGCATTTTTAAGCAAAGCGCCTCAAATGTGCTCAGACATGGATCACACAGTTTTACCTGCAAATACACCATGCCTGCCTTTACTCCCCAGCCGCAGAGCATCACCGCCATTTAGCTGGTACTCATTTTACCATCACACGGAGGGTAGAAGGCTGAGTAGACGTGGGTGGTTGGTTTATTGGTTACATACTGAAATATAGTGCCGCCTACGGGAGTCGAACCCGGACACGGTCACCCATCCCAGTACTAACCGGGCTCATCGTAGGTTAACTTCGTTGATCTAGACCAACGACGCTAGCACTACGCCATGCCGCCACCCAGTACTGCTTCGGTGGTGAACAAACTTCATCATAATTTGCAATATCGTGATGCATAATGTCACACATAAATGTTAAAACGCCAACTGCTAAACAACAAATAAAAGGCTGCAGCATCGACAAAATATGGAAATATGACAGCAACTCGACTCCAGGCCAACAAAAGTCGAATACAAAGTGAAGTTAGCTAAAACTGAAATCAGCATGGTTAGACAGATAGCCTATGTGGCTTTACATAGTAACAACCAAGTGTCCAATGTAATTAAGGCAAAAGGCCGCAACGCCCTCTTGTCACCCCTCGTGACAGTGAATGCTTTCGTCCACATTCGCAGGTGTACGATGCGCAATGCACTCATGCATAGGTACGTCAGTAACGTTACATGTGCACCCTCAAAAGTGCCCCTCCCATGGGGGATCGCATATTAGACACGATCCACAAGTCACAAAAAAAATCACCGGCGTGGCTATTTGCACTCTTATGAGTACTGTTTTCTTCTAGTTCCCACTGCCCCAGCGCCGTGGATTTCTCTACTTCAAAGAACATTGTTTTCAGGGTGGGAATTTGTGAAGCATCGGTTGGAAATCTCCCACTCCGAGGGGCTGTGGAAAAATCACTGACTGAGACCGAGATTTTTTTACTTACTTACTTACTTACTTCAGTTTATACTGCAGCTACTGAGTCAGGTCCGCTCCACAAAAAGTTCCACTTTCATCGGCTGCTGCCGGTGCGGCGTCGGAGTTATCAAGCGATGGCGGCCAATCAAGCTCGACCGCCAGCACATCCAGCTGAAGAATGTCGCACTCCGTCTGAAGGAGATTGCCGAGCGAAGGCACAGTTCGTCCAAAGTCACCGTGGACAAACTCTTTAATGTACGTTCCAGCCTGAGTCTTCAAGCATAGGAGAAAATGGCGTCGATCGCCGGCATTTATCAGCTGCACCGACATGCTGTAGATGGTTCGCTCGCGGGTCGCCAGGGGGCGCCGGTGCAGGACGCGTATCGGCGTCTTCTGCTGCAGAGTCAAGTCGTTGATCGCTGCAAGTTCGGCCATCTGTTCATCGGCGATGTCGTCTCGTGACCAACAGACAGCAACGTAACTCTTCTGTTTATCTTCCTCTCCCTGTTTGAGAATGCAGGTCTCGTCTTTTGATACAACCTGGAGGTCTCTGACGGCTACGTCGCTCGTTCCGCTATTTATCGACTCCTAAACGAACCACACAAATGTTATGCATTAACTAGATCAACGGACACTTGTTATCCACACATGTCGATAGGCAAAGGTATGGATATATCGTTTACTGTTTGTTTGTTTGTACGGTTACGGATTTCTCCACTGAAGTTAAAGCTAGCAACGTCACATTTTGCTCGGCGGTTCATCGGAGTGCAAGGCAGAGAATTACAAATTTTTGTGAGATCTGCTCCCACAGAAGCCCAAAATCGGACGAATCGGCCAGCGCGCTGGCCACGCCCACCCGCATGTAAACATTACCGTAGAGATGCGCCGACGTAAACGTCACACTAGAGATGCGCCGTTCGTGAAATCGCGTGGCGTGTGGACGTAGGCTCTTCATGTGTGGATATATGTTCGTCCCACTGACGTACTTGTCTGATTTCATGGCTCAACATTACGCAACAACAACAACTACTACTACTACTATTATTATTACTTTCAGCTTTTGTTCAATAAGCCTTCTTTTCCTGAGTGTCACCGTGGCAAATTTAGTTGCGACATCTTTAACTGTTGTGGAAAAATGGCAACATTTAAATTTTTAAATAACGGCCGTCTGCCACGCTGGATTTTCAAAAATTAAAAATTTCAACTACTGTAGTTCAGAGTGGGCCTCATATTAAAAATCGGAAGAATGCACAATTTCTGTGGGAATCCTTTTCGCACGGAAACCAAAACTAATAATTCCGCAGCTATAGTGCGAACAGGTATAGTAACTGTGGCAATACAACGTTTGACAATGGGTTGGACATTGACGGGAAATACTGTGGCTTCAGGTGTAATTGTGATCAGTCCGGTGCACTAATTGATTCTTAACAGAACGGTGCCAACAGTTTAATAGCAACTGAAGACTGCAAGCAAGCCATCATCAGTCTGCCAGCTTGTTGCTGAAGCACCAAGTCAGCTCACTCCGTCATCAGAATTTTCATCTCCAACAGAGGGAGAAAGTCGGCAAGCCTACTCCACTTGATGTTAGCAATATCCCTTCTGAGAGTTCTGATTTCTACGCAGACATTTTGTCAGTTAATGCAAATATGAATGTCATAAATGAAGTCAACGATTACCGGTGCAGTCACGTTGTGGCATCTGAAGTTCTGTCACACTGGCAGCAGAAAGCGACAGTCTGACCGTATCAGCTTTGTTGCTCAGTAAAAGGAAAGAAAAGAAAAGGAAGAGTATTTATATAGCAGCATTTATATACTATGTATATCTTAAAGCGCTCAGGAATGGATCACACAGTTTTACCTGCAAATACACCATGCCTGCCTTTCGTTCGTAAGTGTTTACCAGATGGCGCCACTCCTAACTGAGGTAAGAGACATCTAATTGCAGCTTACTACTCATCTATCGACCCCGAAAGGATAAAAGGCTGAGTTGGCCTGGTTGACTGACCTATAGGAAACGGTATACCCATGTGAGGATTCCATTTTTGGTGCATCCTGTATACGTTGTGATGCTAAATTTGGCAATCATGTGGTTTATGTCGCTTGGTTAGTGGAGAACCAGTTTGGTGCGGATTTAACACGTAAGCGGTCTGGTGTTGGTCATCAAATGACCGTTGATGAGTGTTGATTAGTTTGGTGCGTTGGTCTGTGTTTGAGATTGAATGTAAATATCTTTTTGTCTTATTACATTGTATTAAATATTTTTACGCCTTATCACTTTGCATTCTTACAACCTACATAAATGGTCACCCATCAGCTACAGGTCGAGAGCAGGACAGGGAAAGTTCGCTTGCCAAAGACCGACGTTCTACCACTGTGCCATGCAACCAAGCACCTGATGAGTGTTAATGTGGCCATGGTGTTTACAACTGGTGGTCGAACAAATGAAGACCACCGGTACCAGCTGAAGTCCAACATTGTTGATGGGCCTGTTAACATTTACTGTTTCAGGCCATGCAGAAATAACAGCAGGCCATCAATAGTGTCCGATCAACTGCTGGATGCAGGAATGCTCAGCAGTACCTCATGTTATAATAGTAAACTCACTAAGTAAATTTACTAAAGGCTGTTGCTACTACTTTATTGGTCAACATCCCTCATTACTTATATTAAAGCTGACTGAATTCTGCCGGTTTCTGCCTCTATGGATGGAAAATGTAAAATTTTGCAATTTAAAATTTTAATACTCAGAGACAAAAATTATGCTAATGTGCAGTTTAAAGCCTATCATAGTAAAGATAAAAGGCAGAATGATATTTGAGAAAAAAACATTTCCAGTCAACCTTTAATGATCATCTATGACTTTTCAATGCACTATGTCCAACTGACAATAGGTCACTGCATGCAAATGGCTACAGGACAACTGGTCCCACTCTTCCCACACCACAACGTATCTATGGCATGTACACCATAGTTCAGATCAGTATATGAATATTCTATAGATTCGTGATTTGCCAATCGCACAATAGTAAAAGGCATGGTTAATGATCTCCACCCAAAACGAACATCGCAAAAAGGTTACGAGTTTAGGTCTATCAATAGCCACAAGCAACAAAGCGTTGCAAAATATGTTATTGTTGATGTGGTACCAATCACAAATCTGTATAACATTGCAATTAATCACAGGTTGGGCATGACATTAAGCTACTCGGTTTTTGTTGTCAGTTTTCCTTATTTTTTGTTTCCATGCCGTGCACTAGATTAAGCTGGCCATCTCGTCAGCTTTTGAGCGCACGTTAATCTACCGTATCGTATCGTATCTACTTTCTACTTATAGATATTAGTCACGGCCATCTTCTGATGTTCAGTTTATCGGTAGCCTTGAGTTCATTGGCCAACAGTACACCAAAATCACAACCTGTGCCGCTTTCATCTGCTCCCGAGTGAAGTTAACACGACGAGGATTGATCAACTCCACAACGAACGGACGACCAGAACCCAGCATTCTGACGTCAACATCCTCTCGACCAGATGCCGAGAAGCGCCACTCGCTTGCCAGAACAAACTTGTTGAGAGGCTCACAGATGTGCTCTTCGACCGAAGACTCCGACTTCCTTTCACCGTCGATGAGCCACGGAGTCTGACTCAGCTCACGACTGTACTTGTTATAACTGCGAACGTTCAAACATACACACCGTTACATCGTTAAAAATAGACCGATAAATAATGGAAAGATATGGTCATCTAGAACAATGCAGGTTGGTTGAGTGACACAGTGGTAGAACGTCCATCTTGGCGGATGAACTTTCTCTGTCCTACGCTCGATCTGTAGCTGATGGGTCACCACTTATGTGAGTAAACCATCCGCTATAAGGTCAGCCAACTAGGCCAACTCAGCCTTTCATCCTTTTGAGGTTGATAGATGAGTAGTAAGCTGATCTAGATGTGCACCACCTTGCTCGGACGGCACCATCTGGTGAATGCTTACGACGTGAATGCAGGATGGCTCATTCCATTCATGGATTAATGTGTGGGTGGCAGGTAAATCTGTGTAAACCCCGTGCCATTCCTGAGGGATTGTCACGCCACTGGTCACTGTTCATCGAGTGTAAGCGTTGGACAGACTGCATTTCATTTTTTCATTTTGCATCTCAGCCTATCGACCTATAAATACATGTAATTAATTAAAACAAACAGAAATAAGATCACATTAAGAACTACGTTGAAGTCAATATTGCAGACGTGCAACCAAAACTAAAATAAATAGTACAAAAGCAACAGCCATTTACGACATAATATGAGTCAATTTATGTTAGCCAGCATCCCCAAGTTAGAACTGGGGAATTTTGACTAGCTGCATGCCATAAATGGCAGAAACTAGTGTATTTGAATTAGGGAGAACACAAGTAATTCTCCTTAATCATGATATTTGTGCTATCTTCATACTGTATTGAAAATTGAAATTAGAGAACTGTAACACTGAATCATGCATGCAAGTGGTAAAAGTAATTTTGTATAAATGAGTTAATACTGGGGCTGTTGAGCAATTGATTGTATTAATCGCGCGTTAATCGCGGTTTTAATCCACATTTACTTTATCTTGTGTTACAGTTGTAGGGAGTACTGAATGACCAGTGATGTGCAGACGCATCAGCAGATGCATCCGCATGCTTTCCGCACATCTGTGCGTACGCGGATGCTACCTTAAGCACTGTTCCCACTGCGTGTCTTAATACGCGCATTATGGTCATAATGCGCGTGTTACAGCTGCAGTGAGAGCACTACTTTACGTGTATCTGTGGATGCAGACGGCCGGACATGGATGTGTCCTTCTAAGGTCATCAATTGCGCATAGTGCGCGTGCTTAATAAACGCTGATTTTCAGTTTCAATTTTGGAATCAACTAACCGTTTCATATAGGCCTAATCTGTATAACTGGTTACATCACTCATTCATTTTGCACTAAACTTCATTAGTCGATGACAGAACAGAGTACACTGCTGACATTGCAGACATCTGTCACTGGACAGCTGTGGACACTAATGGACGCAGATGCCAAAATATCCACGTTTGCACATCTATGTGAATGACGTTTCAGCATAGAAATTAAATGGCATTAGCAGAAAATATCGTTGTAGAATGGTAAAATCAAACAAAATTTAGAGTAATGCTGTAACCAGAAACCTGCTTTCGTGGCCGAGTGGTTAACGCACTCGGCCGCCATGTGCAGTAGGGCGTGACGCGCTCAGTGGCCGGGGTTCGACTCGGCCCGGGCGCGGCCGTCTACCAAAGAATTATTTCTAATGATTCCTATGCACATGATGAACAGGGGGATAATCCCGGTCAGGTAAGAGGGCTCTACGGTGTCCTCTATAAACTGTGACCGTTGCTGATGCCTTGATTAGCAGCGTCAAGATATCAGTCACGCCGACGTGAGAGCCGAAGCAGATAGATGTGGCTAAGCCCACTGGCTAGGCACTGAAG
>Ga0209363_1001209_pt1 | contig 12017 bp, 7 predicted proteins | sample WorMetexBAHAMAS3_FD_187385 | JGI IMG/M metagenome (GOLD analysis project Ga0209363, IMG submission 187385) | Marine gutless worms symbiont microbial communities from Max Planck institute for Marine Microbiology, Germany - Inanidrilus exumae... | ecosystem: Host-associated > Annelida > Digestive... | reverse complement strand
TTGGTCTGGGGGTTGGCGGCCACCTTGGCGCTGAGTCTGCATTCATCAAATGAACCGGGTGAACTCTCGCAATGGCTTGCCATGATGACAGCACCATACATATCAGCTCGGTTATTATTATTATTATTATTATTGGTCAAAATTTCGGTTTTTCAAAGGGGGTTGGGTCACTTTCAGCACAAATTTCAGGGGAAAGGGAGGTCGTCCACCAACGACTCTTGGTGTCAGAAAGCTAGAGTCGCTGGGCTATCACGTGGTGTTGTTTGCATGATCCTCCATTTAGCCGTTTTGATACAATACTGGCGTGTGACACACAGACAGACAGACGATGATGGCTATTACCTGTGCATCGCATAAAATTGTTGCGTGATAATTAATACACCGTGTCTGGAAAAAAAGGTGCTGCTATATTATTGCTGCTAACTTGCCAAATGCTGACAGATTTTCAAAATTCTTTTACCGACAGGCTTGCCAATGAATTTGTAGTAACGTGATAATAAAATATCCCACCACCCCACAAATGCGTTGCTACACTACCTTGGGAAGTCGTTTGGTAGTGAGATTTTAAGACAACAGCAGTTGCAGTATGATTACTTTGTTTTCAGCCATCTGTAAAATTGAGATATGTTCATTATGTTGTGGATACAGACTTCGTATTTCATTGTATTTACTGATGTAAATGTCACTGGGAGTATTAGATTTTTCATACGGTAATGTAGCAATGCATTTGAGGGATGGTGGGATATTTTATTATTGCTTTACTACAAATTTACTGCTAAGTTTTTTGGTGAAAGAACGGTGAAAATTGGTCAGTATTTGGCAAAGTTGGAGGCAAGAATATAGTGGCACCTTTTTTCCAGACAAAGTATATTAAAGACACATAGAAGTCCTAGCGCAAACCAACCGGTTTTCGTTACTGGGTTACAATTTACTGAAAAATACACTAAAACAAAAACACGTCAGCAGGTTATTGACACGCACATACACGCTGCATGAGCTGCCATTACTGAGGTGAAACTGGATTGGCCCATTATCCAGTATATGAATGTTGCCAGACAGAAATGAAAGCTGTCACAGACGCATCCAGTCAGCACAGCAATGTTGGAGATGCACGCAGATTACATTTGGCTCAGGATACTTGCCTGGGTGGTGATTAGTGATACCACCAAAGTCGGCGAAATCTAACAATACTGTGCCTGTGTTCTGTGGCTATCAATGTCCATAGCAGCCTTTCTAGTTGTGCATTCATTTGCCATCGTATCTCACCTCTATGGCTGCATTAGTTTAGAAGACCAAATGATCCACACAATAGTAGTATCTACAGATTTTCAGTTCTCTTAAATCTTCACAGTCTTCGGCGGCAGACATAGTTCTGCTTCAAGTTACGGAAATAACATTTCATAACCACTAGTAAATTCACAATTGTCAAATGCAAGATGCATCTAATGAAGAAACATTACAATTAGATCTACAGTGATTACAAACTTCAGAAATTGACACATTCAGGTAGTAATGTTTAACAATCTGTAGTGCTCATACATGCAGACACTGTGATAAAAACAACATTGCTGGGCAATGACACAATATTTGCAAGGTAAAAGCTACTATTTGCACACATGCAAACACAAATGCATGGCATGCATTTGCTGTAATGCAACATTCATTCTTCAACATTCCTAATACAATCATATACTTAAACCAAGCCTATTTTTACACCATTTATAAACTCTACATCTTGCATCAGTCAACTGCGAAAACAAACAACGGATACGCAGACGTGCAGAAATAGCAGACATTTCCCTAAACTCGATCACAAAATATCAACGACTTTTACGACCACTGATGATCATTCATATAATTATGGTACTGCAGACTGGTTTATTTCACAATAAATTCTGAGTTACTTTAATATTAAATTTCCCTAGGATTTTATGCACTGTCAGATGTCTTGATGCAGCATTAAAATCAAGGCAATGTGTAGGTCTCAGTGTCAATTTTATGTAAGGCAGTCATTAAACACAGACTTTTATCCACTACATCCACGTTTACGACTTAAAACAGCATACTGCCGAAGGCGACAACAATAGCATTACTGCATCCAACATTAATTTTCATATGTAACACAATGTGACTAAGAATAAACAACATCTTAGCACAAGCTTGACATTCTAAAATGCTACTTTGTCCAAAGAAATGAAAATGGAAACGACACATGCATATATATTCTACATACTACATGAGAAATCAAAATACACACCCAGTTAAAAGAACAGTACCTATACTTGTACAGTTACATCAGTCTAAGTAAAGAAATATGAGCAACAAAACTGGATCTCCACAAGTGTGAGTGTGTGTGTACATTGTACATACATGTATGAAAATGAAATGTCTTGTGGCAACGGGCACTGTCAAAGAGTTCCACTGAGACTGCTGAGAACTGTGAGCACAACAGAATAAGTGAATAAAAAACGTAAAATACAAAACCTAACACCAGAAAGTCACTAGGTACTAAAATGGCGTTCTGCAAAACAAGGCAGTATAGCCTACTCTGCAGCAGGTGAATAATGACAAGAAACAGATGTTAAGAAAACACAGAAGTAATCATCACGTGTCAACTCTTGACAGCACACTCCTAGCACATTGTTCACAAAAATGTCCTATGGCACAGAATAATGATGACAATGACATTTATGAAAGCAACCTAAGCCAGTATGGAAATTTGCTTTGTTAACTTCAACATGGAACAGTCCTGCATGGCCTCTGTCCCCAATCGACTTGGACTCTGTCCACCGCAATATCACTGTCACTACTTGCAATCACTATGACCATTAACCATCATTTTTTATAAACTACATATAGTGCCGCATATTAATACACTGATGCTGAGATAATGCACATGATCATGCATATTGCATTAAATTAGTTCAAAAAAAAATCACCAAAAATCACAGTCACAGTTATGCAGGTCTCAGTGCTGCCATAAACTTCAAATACAGTGCATCACTACGTACTACGTACATCCCAAACACGGAATCGTCAGAGTGTAAGAATTGTAGAGCTGTACGTAATACATAATCTAGACTTATGACCGTGTCACAGATGGGTGCAGAAAGATACAGCAGTCAAAATTCAATAAGATGACAACATAGTTCAGTTGCCTGTACCTGCTAAAACGTCTCATACGGTTGCACACGGACCACCATGACGTAACGTGGTGCACATCAGGTTCAGACCACTTCAGCATCTACTTGTGGAAAACTAACGTTAACAGACAGTTGTGCGGCATGTTGCTGCTCAATGTCAACCTTAGATGCAACATTTATGATGGCTGTACCAGTCTAATTTCACCAAAAAATCTGCACTATACTTGAAGTTTTGTGGTAACAGATAACACCAGTCTACAACACAGAGGACGGAAACAGTCTGATCAGTGAAACTACTAGAATACAGAACCACACGTGTTTGATGCCAAATCATAGACCATTTGATACATGACGGTCTTAACAATCTTACACTTGGCTCTGATTATTCGAAACAACTCACTGTATACAGTATGACAGTTATTTACAGAACACACAAAACAAACTACCGGCACTAGTAAACAGCCAAACAAAACCGATTTCCCCGCTCAAGTTCATCTAATAACTGTCATCCTGTCAGAAAACGTAGGTCTGTAATCTGCATTCTACACGGCTGTTGGGCCTGCAGTGACATTACACAGTTACACAATTACATACTACCATCGCATAACCTATACGTGTACTTTCATAAAACTCCAACAGAAGCTTTGGTATTTCTAACTCTAAATACAAGTTCAGAAAATACACAACACGGCAAAACCAAACAAGCGAGATGAACCTTGTTCAAATGCTTCTTATGACAGGCAGTGTTAAAATAGATAGGCAGTTTGTTGAATCTGTTCTCAGTGAAACTGACCTATATATTGCATCTTACAGACTGGTAACTATCAGTAACTGTATGCTATGCAGTTACGACAGAGACTAGAATGGACCACGTTCTCTGGAAGTATGAATGACATTATACCGTACTGTACATTAACAAAACATTTAGGCCACGTGTGAGCACACATGCAATGTTTTACCACTGCTCCCAAATCACAGTTTAGGCATTAACGAAATTGTGCTATTAACACCATTAATGGAGTGGATGTGTGAAAACAGACGCATCCATTGTGGACACGATAATGTCAGACACTGTCTTGTAACTGTCACTCAAACAGATTTTAATGTGAATGATGACACGTCCAACATTTCACAACTGATTCCCTCACCTTTCTAAGTAGAGCACACAATGAACTGTTAGTTTTTGCATAAATGAATAATCTAGAAAAATACACAAAAATGCCATAAATATTTAACCGCTGGCATCTTGTCAGGCAATTCCATGGCGGGACATGTCCATCTGCACAAATGAGAATCAGCTTTTACAAGTGCCACCTTGAATGTTTTAACTGAAAACTTTTGCAGTTTTTGCTTATTTTCGTAGTCACCAAAAGATTAACCTGCAACATAACTTCTGTTTTCAATTGTCTTATGATGCATTACTGTCAGCTACAATGAAATGCGAACAGTTTCCAAATGCAGCAATTAACTTGCAAACTTGGCTTCGGTGCTCCATCACGTCCGGTTCCGGCCAGATTGGTAAAGTCGGAATGCTATTTAATGTATAGTGTACACGTTTTGGTATAAATAAATACAACTATTGTGTAGTTCTTAGTGTCCATGCAACAAGTACTAGAATACATGCATATGATCAGCAAACATTTACCTAATAGTGTTTACATACACAAACATCTGGCAGCTTCACTTGATGATTCATAACACCTCTGATATAACAAAATCATATAACACTAGACAGCACCCAGTACAGTGCATCCTGCCACCATGCAACATTGAAATTGGCACAATGTTTTTATTGGCAAACAGCAGGTACATCAGCCTAGATTTTCCCACACTGCACTGTAACTCGTTTTTCCAACTTCACTCTTGCTTTTTACATCATATTCACTGTATACATAGATTCAATAACTAATCAAAGTCACAAATTAAAAACACCCTACCCGATACTTCAATCTTCTTCCTTTCTCTGTACTTCCAGTATCTACAAATATGATGAAGTATCCCAAATAGTCCGGATAACTTCCAAAATTTAGTCAACTCTTCTCTGGGCCATAATCTACCTAGTCCCTAAATTTCATGAAAATCCACCCATAACTTTCTTGACTTGTACTGCTGAGAAAAAAAACAAAACAGTACCCCCACCAAAACTGGCAGAGTTAACAAAATAGATTTCTACTTAAAAATGAAATAGTTATTGCTATAATGTAAACTAATCACCATGAACCTGATTGTGCAAAATTGCAATTAGTTTGTGGTACAGCATATAAAGAATGAATGAGTTTCAAACATTATGATTCTAAAAAGCGTACCTTATACACCAGTCACCACTTGACATACCTGATGATTAAACATGAGATGTGAAACGATATAATTAGCAAATGCGCAAAAATACTGCAGTACCGTAAGCTCTGTAAGCTTATGTTTCACTAGATTTTCATGGATGTCATGGGATTGGACTGAGTCCAAAATACTGCCACGGGATTTTTACATGCAGGACGCCCTTCCTGACACCCAACCTGCAGGCGTCAAACCACTGAAGGCATACTCCGATAATCACTACAGCATTAAACTTAACTAAATAAAATACAACTATCGTGTAGGTAGTACTCTGTGCCAGTGTGATGTAATACACCAACTAATAAGATGGTCAAATGATAATACATAAATGCAACAACGACTTGTCCCACTGCCTGTCATGCTTATATGTTACAGCACAATTACGCATATCAGGTGAGTGCAGAAAATGGTTGCTGTCCTTGCTTAACTCGGCATTAGTGATCATTAAAGCATTTCCAGCAAAAAGCTCAAACATTTTATCAATAAACATAATGATGGATTTTATCAATGACATGGCAAATATATCTGACAGCTTTCAAAACAATAAACATTCCGTGAAATGTTCCATCACACCCACCTTTACGTCACCGGAAAAAGCAGTCTGCTCAAGAATACTTCAGTTAGCCGCTATCTGTTGTTCACTCTAACACTGTACTTCAAGTTTATCAAACAAGCCCTAAAGTGACGTACTGAGAGGTGTCAAAAGAATAACCTAAAGATTAGATCAAGGCAAGTGTAAATAACTAGTGATTTTTTTCTGCTGTCTGTAACTAACAGCTCATCACAGAAGTTATAATTTTTAGGTTCAAATAACTCTACACACTGCTATGAAACTTCATTGGAGTCCACTGTGTCCAATTCAGATGGCACCTTGTCGTTAGTTTCGGAGAGTGTATCCAGCCACATGCAGATTCTCTCGTGACTGTCAAGCTGTTCAAGGTTGCCAAGAATATCACTCGACTCATCATTGTCAGAATCCGACGTTGCCGACAGGACACGGTGACCAGTTTGCACGACGTCAATAACATGTGGTACATGGACTGGCTCTGAGTGACGTGACTCGGCCTCACTGAGGCGGAAACTCTGGCAGGACACCTGTGGGTATGTGCTAATCACATCCAACGACTCTGCTGGAGAATCTTTGTGCATGACAGCCATGTGCATTCCCACCGAACGTCGTGGAGCCTGCCGATCTGGGATGGCACGTTCATTGCCAGAATATCGCCACGGCAGCGGTGATGCAGATGCAGCCGCTTCAGTTTCGGCCCCTTGGTCTGCTGCACGACATGCAGCATCCATCGACGATGGAAAGCTACCACACCTCATTGGACGACGACACACAATGGAGCGTGCAACAGACTGTGTGTTGACCAGTTGGGCTGGGGTCTCGGAATGTCGACTAGTTTTCCTCCGTGGTGGCAGACCAACAACGGCAGGCCCACCTGCCACTTTCAGCTCAGCATGTTGTTTCTCGCAGCCAGCACCGACTGCATTGCAGCTTGGCAAACACAACGGCGTCATCTCATCAGTATTTTCTCTGTCGACCTTGATGTCAAGTTGATCGTCAATGCCATGCTCGCTTTGTGATCTGCTATCCGACTGGCTGTCCGACAGGCTGTGTGTTAGTCCTTTCATCCAATTTCCGCCGTCAGCACGCACTGGGTTTGAGCCGTCAGGAACCATATGAGTCTCAACAGATGACACGGGCTCACGACCAGTGTTACGACGCCAAGGCAAACACAGCTCAACTGCAGTTGGCAATATTTCCTCTTCCGCTTTACAGCCGACGTCTGTCAACCACACACAACGAACATGTGCAAGTAATTCAAAGTAGCTTTTAAGACACATGTGACACATGCCATGTTAATTGTGTGATTCTGTGGCGTGATATGGCCCCTCACGCGACTTCTTAACAGTCACGTGACTCTTTCTCCAAACAATGCACTGTTCTATTCTATGCAACTTTATTGAAAAGCTGATTGACCAATTCTTATCAATGTTTGTCATTAGAAGTAAACAATCGTTTGCAGTAAATTATCGTGTTCTGTGTGTGTGCGCATGCATGCATGCGTAACTTATTTTATTTGTGTATTTATTAATAAATATTTTAATAGAGTAGTCTGATGTCAGAACATAATGACTTAGTATGTTTATGTGATTCACTGCAGTTTCTACAAGCACTGCTGCATATGGTGATTCTGTCATGCTATAAAGTTGCGTAACAAAACTGCAAGATAAAATTGCATGTACGGGATCGGTCTAAGTCAAGCACACACTGTATAAATATGTCCACAGGCCAAGCTAAGTGCACAAAAATATTCAAATTTATACAACGCCATGAAACCGTCTTGCCTGGCCGAGAATCTAATCCCAGAGCACCCACGATATTGATTCTCACACAAAATATCTCACCAGCGCCTCTGATTCATTCTACTGAATGATTATGGCGCTTACTTACTTACTTACAAACTGGGGACTGAACCCTGGCCCACGGTCCATGCCATTAACTATTCAGGCACACATCCAGTGTGGAGTTCATTGCTAAGCCAATGTGACAGAAAATTCTCATGTATGCAAGTAAATTACAAAGGTGCAGCAACTCAGCGATGGTCCATCCCTTTAGACATCTGCAATTTCCCATCCATCCCACATTCATATGCCTCGTCTCTGATAGAGCCATATTTGTGCTGAAAAAAGATGTTAAACTCCAACTAACTACCTAACTCATTCATATTAGTTAGCTAAAGTTTAACGTCCCCTTTCAGCACAAATATGGCCATATCAGAGACAAAAGGTCAAGGGTGGAGAGCTATCCCTACCCAGTGAAGGAAGGCCAGCGATATATTAACCTCAGCCGCATATTTGTTCAGCAGCCGCCCAAAAGGGAAAGGGATCGAGAGGCTGATTTAAATTATTACGCTAGCGCCTACTACAGGGGTAGACAACTATCACACCGCAAGACTAAACTAAACCAAATACAACAAAACACCAGAATAAATCTTAACTAAGCAATACAGATAACACAATAATAAACAAAACAAACTAAACCCAGGACCTCCGGCCTGGAAATGGAGTGGGACGATTCTGGTAGAAAGGGATGGATGGACAATAGAAGAAAATAAGTAAAGTAAATGAGAAAAGGAAAAAGTAAAAAAGAGCAAAAGATGAGGAAGTGAATGGACAAGGGAAGAGCAAACGCGGAAAGGGGGTACCCCAGCCCCACGTGGGGTAACTCATTTATATGTAATTTTAAACATGCAGTTTCACAAATCCCTTCAATTACATTTACCAATATCATCAACATATCCTGCTTAGCAAATGCCTATGACTGTCAAAGTTTCTGTCTACTGACAGACTCTGTATGCAGACTCTTTAAGCAGACCTTGCGCACATTATGCATAGTCGTTTTGTCCAAGCAATACTTGCCTTCACGGACATATGCTGTGGCTGCAGCTGTGAAACTAATGCCCACATCATCATCATCTTCATCAACTTCAAAAGCATCGGACTTTACGCTGCTGACATCACCCTGTGCCTGCATGCTTCTGCCATCTGAACTCGTCATACAAGACTCTCCTGTTCACCACACAGACAACACCCGTTGCTTTGGTGTTTGTAGACTTTCTCACACACAGCAAACGAGCATACACACATTGTCTTAACAGCCGTTTTTCCAGCTTCTAGCTGAACCTCATTTAGGTTTTCCCTCGATTTCTCCCTCTGCTTGTTCCACAAGAAACCTTCAAAGATAATTACAGCAAGTTTTTATGCAGGCAGGATTCCAGTAATCACAACATTTCAAAAGGTTCTTTTACAGGCTGCAGCCCAACCGACAATGTTGAAGTGCAGTAAATGCAGTTTATTAAAAACATTTACAAGGAATATTAACTCTCATGTGTACTAAAGCTATTTTTAGGTAGACTCTTCGACATAGTCGACCTAAAAAATCCGGTCTCAAATGTCCGTCCATCCGTCTGTGTACGCTAACGTACATACATGCGTACGTCCGTCCATCCACAAAATGTTTCTTCGATTTCAATGAAATATCACTTGTAGGTAGAGGTCGATGAGTGATGTACAACGGTATGCAGTATGACCCGATCCAAAGTCGAGGTCAAGGTCACGAGCCCTTCAAAGTTGAAGTCCGGCAGTTTTCAAAAGCTATCTACTATGCCATTTACAATGGGAGCTGGCAACTGACCACGGATTCTTAAACTAGGGCATAATATCTAAATGTGATCGCACTAGTGATCGGGCTGGATTTCTTATATTTGGCCTAGTTTTTGTGTCACGTCACTAGTCGACAGAAATGTCAGTTGTGAAGAGTCGACAGTCATTCCCGTACGGGGCTAATTTATTCTGAACGCCAGCATACACAGCACATTAAAGGTGCATCAGCTGATGGTAAATCTGTTTAGTAAGTACTACTAGCAAATCTCTGAAGTCTTGTATTCAATACTTGACTATGTGGAGGTTTACAATGTTAGAGACAGAAACTACAACAACCAGCACAACTTTCACGTTTCAGTTTAATCAACATTCTTTTTTCCAGCATTATTTAAAACAGAGCTGAACTCCCCAAAGCAGAAACTCTGGGGACAGGATCAGGTTTTTTACAGGTCTCATGCCTTTCTGTTAACCATCCAGCAGTGTCAAAACATTAAAGAGAACTCAAAGCGCCGACATACCAACAAGAGAAAATCACCCAAACTGGCGCTTCTGACCTCAACCTTTCTTAACCACCAAATGACTCCCAAGGAAGAGAAACCGCACCCCCTGACGCCAGTAATGAAAAACATATCACACAGTTGTGCAACGAATTCTTGTTACAGGCCCCGTTTCTTCACACTTCAACAACTGGCAGCATTTACTCACCACCCAAGATGCTTTCCACTTTGGCGAAGCTAACGCTCTTAGAGATTTTAATGCTGCTGATGTGAGTTTCTTGGCGTGGTTGGCTGCTGACTGAAGTCTCGGCTACGTCCGTGGTGACGGCCCGACTTGACAGCACGTGGTGCCACTGAGCGTGACTGAGCATGTGACGCAGGTGTACAGGAGCAGTACGGTGGTCTGGCTCATCAGCCTCCTCCAACACTTCCACCTCTCTTAACTCCACTTTCGGCTCCGGATGGTGATAGTGACCAACCTGCAACAGTAGCATAACAGACTTACAAAATACAACAAAGAAAGAAAAATTAGCCCCATACGGGTCTGACGGTCGACTCTTCACAACTGACGTTTCTGCCATCTTCAAAATCATGTAACACAAAACTAAGCCTAATATCAAAAATCCGGCCTGATCAAATTTAGATATTGATTGATTGATTAATTGATATTTAATAAACACGTATCAAACGTACATGTACAGTTGAGATATGACAATGGAAGTAAACTATAAAAACACAAATACTATATATTGTGCCCTAGTTTAAGAATCCATGGTCAGTTGCCAGCTCCCATTATAAATGGCAGAGGAGATGGCTTTTAAAAATTGCTGGATTTCCAACTTTGAAGGGCTCGTGATCTTGACCTTGACCTTGACCTTGGATAGGGTCATACTGCATACCACCATGCATCACTTATCAACCTCTACCTAAATGCCAAATTTCATTGAAATCGAAGGAACTTTTTGTGGATGGACGGACGGACGTACGCACATACATACGGATGGAGAGAGAGACATTTGAGACCGGCTTTATTAGGTCGACTCTGTCTTGGACAGTGAACCAATAGTGGTATGGCACTACAGCATGTACATCGTGAATGGCACCCTCCCAGCTCACACAATATCTGGCTCCTGTAATCATCAACAATTCCCGGAAAGAAACATTTAGAGATCTCACCTAACGCAAAACAAGCACAGAAAACAGGGCAGTGAAACATACCTCGGAAAGAAAAAAAAGACTATATAACAAATAGAAGATAGACTTCAACAACCCCACGTTAAAGTGGATGTCTTCAACACCGCGACAGCCTGCTAACACCTTGACATTTAATCTCCAAAATCTAATTAGTTCGTCAGTAGGAACTAGTGAATATTCCCTGTCAGTTTTATCTACACTGCTCCAGCCTTCTTGAGATATTGCGGTAACAATATCTTTATCTGTCCGGACAAACGAACGGACGGACGAATGAATGAACGGATGGAACAGACAGGCTGAAAACATAATGCCTGCACTGACGCTGTCAGATGGCAAAGGAATATAAACATGCCCATGATAGTTGTAATCATTAACAGTTTTATAAAATCGGCCACTAGGTAGGCCTACCAGTTTTCGAGGTCGACTGACAAGATCGTCGACAATGTGGTGTATCTTGGTGTCATCTTTCATTTTGCGTGTTTCCTGGACCTCAAGAGCCTGGAGATCAAGACAAGTGGCAGAATCGACGTCTGGGAGCAGGTGCATCGACAACGAAGTGTTTGCAGACTGGTCAAATGCACCGTCGCTTGCACGCCTACAAATCACAATGCCACTGTCATCTATGCAGATGATGCATTTGTCATGCACTCAACTATTTGATAGCTCAAACCAGCTCAAC
>Ga0209363_1001208_pt1 | contig 12018 bp, 7 predicted proteins | sample WorMetexBAHAMAS3_FD_187385 | JGI IMG/M metagenome (GOLD analysis project Ga0209363, IMG submission 187385) | Marine gutless worms symbiont microbial communities from Max Planck institute for Marine Microbiology, Germany - Inanidrilus exumae... | ecosystem: Host-associated > Annelida > Digestive... | reverse complement strand
CAAATCCGCCACGCCGTTCCTGCTCGTGTCTCTGCAGTTCGCCGACACGCTGTTTCTGATCGCCGTTGTCTGGCTGCGAGTAATCACGACCGTTGAGCAGACGTTTTGGGTCGAGCCCGTTTGCAACGGCTATCTCAGTGCGTACATCGGCAAGTACGCCTTTCCGTGCGCCATGGTCGCCGAAACCGGTACATTTATCGCGCACTCGTTTTCTGTAGTTGCTTTATTCGTTTTTTTAAATTTCTGGATTTCTAGTGTCTCCCCTCTCGAACGGTGGCACATCGGGTTGGGCGTCGGACTTGCGGATTCAACTCTTGGTCGTGTAACGACGGTGGGCAAATTGGTCACACTCTTGTGCCTCTGTCACGCAGCAGTAAGTTTTCGTTAGCGAGCGTTATGGCATGTTATTCTTCCGGGGGTGGGCAGTGTTAGAATTACAAAATGTTAAGGGGGGGGCCGGAAAATTTAAAAATAAATTGTTTGTTTGTGACTGTAACGATCATGTTTAAGTGGTGTAATAATGTTGTAGCAACTAATATTGCTGATCGAAATATACCTTTTGTTACATTCTGTGATGCTGATTTTAGCGTCAATTTAAGAAAATTAGAAAATTTTAAGCTGTTGGTTTTATGTGTTATTCCACTCAAACTACACCGAAATTTTAGGAGTATTCTGACCGTGACAGCGATGAACAGACTGGACAGTAGGTACTATTTCATGCGGTTTTATGACCAAATAGTAACTTACTTGCTAGTGACGTGTGCTGCTGCTGCCGACGTGGGTCTGCATGTCGATGCGACTGCCTGTATTTTCCAGTTAAAATTCTTTCAGTGACGTGATCATGAGTGAACATCTCAAACTAACAACGGTCAAGGGGGATACGGTGTAGGGAGGAGTGTTTTCTGGAGAGGAGACTAGGCCGGGTGCAAAAAACAGGCAAAAGTTACCAATTTTAGACCCCAAAATACTGAGCCTTAAGCATCCTAATTTCTGATTGCTGTCTTTTAAAGTTTGGCTGCCTGTTTTACGCGATTTATTAGCGGCCGCCAAAGTTCAATTTTAACACCTATTAAGGGGCCGCTGACTCTATTGGGGGCCCGGCCCTACCAAGGGTATTCGTAATTCTAACATTGGGTTGTGAGGGATCTGACTACCGACAGGCCAGTTCCGAGAATGCGACAAAGGTTGGCCAAGAACCCGTCATACACACAGTGCTGCTCACAGTTCAATCACATTTCGCATGCATTGGGCAGTTAAAATTTCAATTTCTTAAAAATCCAAGATGGCAGACGACTGCCATCTTGAAAAAGCGCAAAAATGGCCACATCTCGGCAACAGTTTTTCCGATCGGCATGAAATTTAGCAAAGTGACGTGGTCCCCTGCGATGCGGCCTTTCGTCAAAATTCTTTGACCACTTGCTTGTTATTATTATTATATATTGGTGTACAGGTACGATCTACCTGACCGTGCTGGTGACGGTGAATCGATATGTGGCGGTGTGCCGTCCGTACGCCGCTTCCAACACGAACGCCGTCAGGAAACAGGCGCGTCTACACGTCGCCTTACGGCGCGTCTACACGTCGCCTTCGTCGCCACGTTCTCTGTTTTCTTCAATGTCACCAGATTCTTTGAGTACCAAGTCGGACCCTGGGACGACAGAGTGCGCGCCAATCGGACTTGGCTGAACAATAACTTCTGGTACAAGGTACGTTGCACTGGGCAGATCCTGAAATAAGTGGAGGCGGGGCGCAGTGGCGTAGCCACGGGGAGTTCAGGGCTTCAGTGAACTCTGGCTTTTGACCTACTGGGGCTGCAACCCCCAAGCATCATCACAGAAACTAAAATGTCCTCACTGAAGCCTGGAGGTCGCACCGACCACAGTGGGCTGTAGCACGAATAACTCGACAAAAACCACAAATACGTCACGTCGTAACGTGCATCCGTAGCCGAAAAAAGAATCCTTGTCGTCGTGTGACCGCGAACTTTGACCTATAACTTTGACCTTTGAACTTGACCTAGATAGGGTCAAGGTGAACCATCGTGTCAAATACCTTGGTCAAAAGTCACTTAGTTCAGAATGCAGTCGGAGACGGCAGACTTCACACGGTGCCGCCATCTGGCGAACTGGACGAAACATACGCGTCGTCTTTGATTCCAGCCTATTCCCTGCGTGGCATTACGTGAAAACGTGACGTCATCCAGAAAACCGGAAGTACATAACGTATCGCATTGCCGTCAGAACAGGACTGAGTCACGGCCACAGGTAAAACCTGACGAAATTTGGACGGGTGGTTTTCGATAAATGCGAGCGGACAGGCAAACAGACAAACAGACATACAGACACGCTGACCACAGTACTTCGCATTTCTACTAGTGCCGAGTAATGATAACATCTTGATAAGAAGAAGAAGACAATGAAAATTAATAGGAAATCATATGCGGACAATTGAATGGACTAATACCAATGACCTTGAGTGACCTTGAAGGTGACTTCACCTGATTAAAACTCTTCTAAATTACCCGCTTAAAAAGTCTAACACGTTTTGGCTAGAATGTGAGTCGAAAAGCGTATGTGGCCTATAATTTTGTCTGTCGTATCGAAACTAAATGTGGAAGTCACAGGCAGTAAGTTAAGCATGCATGTATATTGTAAATGTGGTAATATCTTGGAAATTGTGCATGAAAGAGACGTTCTTAATAGAAAGTGATATCGAATAGAGCCATTTCAGATGACCGTGGGTGACCTTCAAAATCACTCACCTGTTACAAGCATTTTCAGGTCCCCTGCGATTTTTCTAACATTTTGTGCAGCAGTCGACAACATTTTGACTGACACAGAACGTCATGCGTCGTTTTACGATTGCCAAGCCTCTTTCTATGAGCTACTTGCGTTCACTGGCTGAGAATCACTGAACGCATCGAATACAAGCTCCTCTCTCTTACCTACGAAGTTCTCACAACTACCCAACCTACATACCTTCATAACCTCATCTCCGTTCAATGTCCCCACAGTATTCGCTCTTCATCCGTCGTTACTGTTGCTCGGCCACCGACATCATCCTCTCTATAAATAACTGATCGCTCCTTTCGTTTTGCTTCACCTTGTCTCTAGAATCAACTCCCTCTATCTCTTCGTCAACCTCATTCTGGTACCAGTTCCTCCTTTTTCGACTCATCTATTTTTCACCTATCACTTCTTTCTCTTTTGATTCACCACGCTGCTTATCCGTGACCCCCTGTCTATTTCACTCCCTGCTTTAAACAAACCTACCTGTTTCGCTAATCCTTCCCCCGCAGTTTCACTACTTTTTCCCGAACTGCCTTCACGGACTATTGTCTGGACCGTTTCTTCTAAGCTACTCGGTTTTTGTTTTGATTTTTTCCCTTATTTTTTCGTTTCTATGCCATGCCCTAGACTAAGCTGGCCGTCGCGTCAGCCTTTGAGCGCACGTAAATATAGCGTATCGTATCGTATCGTAAACAAAGCGTCGAAATCGCGCTATAAGCAATGTTTTCATACAACTATGTTGGCGTCATCATTCTGCTGATAACCATGTTTTGCCAATGTGCCATTAGGGATATTGTCGAACACAATAACCAACCGTTTGATTAATCACTGCCACTGTAGCTGGGTCAACAGTGGATTCGCTTTCCATTGCATTAATGACTGTTTTTTATACAGTATGTTTCTGCTGTAACGTGTAACGTACGGCAGGTTTTGACCTCTTAATGGGAACGCGACCTCGTCTGGTCATCTTATTTATTAGTCTATTATTATTATTCTTATTATTGTTGCTATTATCAGCATCAACAGCCGATTATACCTGCACTGTGTCGGAAAGAGTGCCACTACATTTTGCTTCAAACTTTGCCAAATGCTGACCACCGATTTGCGAAACTCTTTCACCGACAGACTTAGCAGCAAATGTTTGGCAAATTAATTAAACGTCCCACGTCCAACGCGTGGCTACTCTACCCTGTAAAATGTCTGTGCTCAAAAATCGCCATGCTCCAGCTGAACTGAATGGAGCAAAACTCAGTAATTCATAACAGCTGCTGAGAAATATGCATCTAATGTTGTTAATAACACTTTGTTAACTGACGAAAGAATATTTTTAGTAGTCACACAGAAAAACCCCAAAGAGTCACCAACTGTAGCCTATATGCAACTGTAGCAACCCAGAAGAAAGACGTTTCGACAAAACGCCCGCGAAGTGCGTACACCATCAGCGTTCAAACAGTCACTGATGGCATCGGTCGGCAAGCCACAAATCCCGCCTCACTGATCACCTCACTTCCAGTAAACTACTTATAAATCCTCACCAGTCTGCCCAAACATCATTCCACCGAAACTGCTCTGCTGTGCATTCACGATCATCTCATCAGTGCAATAGGATCACAAAAAGTATCATGCCTTTGCCTTCTTGATCTCTCTGTTGCCTTTCACACCATCGACCACAACATCTTAATCACTCGCCTCTCATCTTGGTTCGGTATCCATGGCTCTGTTATCTGCTGGTTCAATTCCTGCTAATCATCTCGCTCCTTTCGTGTTAAATGTGGTAACAACCTCTACCTCTCTTCCTGGTATACTTCCTCCTCTTGACATGCTCATTTACTGGCGTTTTGTTACAATCATAGTCGACGGGTATCATGGGCTTGGAACTAAGCCTCTATTTTTGGCCAAGTATCAGTTTTCACGAATATGCATGTATGTTGACTGTGCATGTGGCATTTGGCACAAGTCTGCTAATTGGCAATTTTGGACACAACGCGTAGGTTTGTTTATCACGTCCTGAGAAGCACAATTTGTGGAAACAAACGTCACAGTTAATATAACAAACAATGCCGGCTTGTTGATAAACCGTGAAAAAGCGATAAGAGGAAGGCCACAGTTTTTCTCTTTAACCTTTTTTGACTTATTGAACAGTTTGCAATATACTGAGAAGAGCTCAAATTTTACCCCTCGGTTGCACGTCCAAATACAAAAAAGCTCTGAGCTCCAGAGGATTCGCCCCTAAGTTCCCGACAAAGGGCTTTTCCCATGAACTTCTTGGGGCTCCTCAAATCCCAGATTTGGGCTCGCGGTCCGAGATCGCCACGAAGCTCCCAGAATTCTAAATTCTGGCGCAGCCTTTGGTTAGGATCAAGCTGCCGGACAGCCGTAGGCAACTGTGGGAGATAAAGAAATAATATAATGATATCATCAAACAGCAATCCCGTAATGCTCGTAATACTCTGACACTACGCCCATATGTTACCGTGTCGTGTACGCAACGGTACCCTTTCGGCGAGCGAAATACTGCACTTGACAAAATATAACGAGCGGAATATTGCGACTACCGCAGCAAACGATCGCTATTTCGTATTTTATTGCAACGTCGGTACGCGTGTGCTATTTATTGCCAGAGATAACAACTAGAAACAGAGTCGGACTGGCGGTGTTTTAGGGGCTGTGCCATCAGCAGCAGCAGTTTAGGGCGCCATTCTTAGTGTATCATATCCTTGTGTAAAGTGCATTATATAGGCACCAGAAATGTACAGCTAATGCATAATTGCATATCCATTGCATATAGGCTTATAAAACAAATTGAAAGTGAGGGGGCCTTGATTCCGGCATAAAAAATTTTTGCCCGCACTTTTTCTTTGGGCCCCCACTAGTCTTTTGGGCCCTCCCTTTTAACTTCAAATGAGAAATAAAACATGCCATTTATTGGATTGATTTCATATCTCGTCTTTCTGAGTATTTTCTAAATACATGTAGCAAAATTTGACTTTTAAATGAGCAAAGAATATGTTGGGGGATTCAATAAATGACCGTTTTTAGATACTTACGTAATAAAAGTGTCTGTACTCTTTATCAGAACTTCTTCAGTTTGTATAAAACAGGCAGATAGTAAAGTGCTAGAATTAAAATTAAAATTACAGAATTAAAAAGTAAAGTAAAGTGCTACGTGTTATGATAACACATTGCTAATTTGTTAAATGTGTGTGTATAATAAATGTGTCTGCTTGTATGTGATGTAATAGGCCTACTGCAGTTTAGTGCTACACGTACGAGCTCAGTTTACCTTAATGTACTAAATTATTAATCAACGTTGACAAGACCAAGGTAATGACGAGCAACGGCATAGTGTGCCGCATACTCATTCCGAATGAGCAACTGGAGCAGATAGATACGTTCCCATACCTTGGGTCCCTGATTACAAAATATGGTGAGTGTATGTTGGAATTCCGTACAAGGTTAAATAGGGGGCAGGCGATTTGGGCATCACTGCAGAAAATATGGAACAGTCATGGCATACAGATTTCAACGAAGATACGACTAATGAAAGCGCAAGTGTGGCCTAGCAACGTACGGCTGTGAAAGCTGGACACTCAGAAAGAATGAAGAAACGCCTCTTGACGCCTTTGAGATGAAAGGGCTGACAAAGTTTCTGCGGGTTTCGTGGACAGCAAAGAAAACAAATGAGTGGGTTCTTAACAAAGCTGGAGCAAAGAGGGAACTGTTGTTAGACACTGTCAAAGCAAGAAATCTAGTATATTATGGTCACACCATGAGGAAACAAGCGTGTTGCCTGGAGAAAGAGATAATGCAAGGAACAGTGCCAGGTGCACGCAAGCGAGGAAGACCATGCACGCACAGCCTGGATGGACAACGTCAATACGTGGCCAGGACTCTCCGTGGAAGAGTCAATCAGAATGAGAGAGGACAGAGATAAATGGAGAAAGTACGTCCACTGCATGGTGTGGCCAACCTTTGTATCGAGGACGGCTAAAGAACAGAACAGAACTAAATTATTTCAGTGCAGCATGCGCGGTGAAATAATTTAGTACACTATAAACTGCAACATTGCCGGGTTTGGGTTAGGGTTGTTACAAATACGTTTAGGTAAGAAAGTAACTTTAGGAATTTTTTATTTTCATTTTTACCTGCGCGGCGCAAGCGATGCGCGGGTAATAGCCATCATCGTGTGTCCGTGTGTCTGTCTGTGTGTCACACGCCGGTATTGTATTAAAACGGCTAAACGTAGGATCATGCAAACAACACCACGCGATAGCCCAGGGATTCTAGTTTTCTGACACCAAAATTCGTTGGTGGATGACCCCTTCCTCGTGAAATTTGCGCTGAAAGTGACCCACTCCTTTCAAACAGCACAATTTCGACCAATATTTGCGTGAAAGCTGGCGAAAAAAGTTCAATTAGCACTATAGGAAGTCGACCACGCGCTTTCCAACGAGCCATAGATAAACCGTGTACGTTACCCTTAAGTCCCCCAAAGGGTGGCACAAAACGCAATTTTTGCTATTTTTCCAGTAAATTTCAACTTCTGTCGGAAAAAGTCTGCTGCAAAGTTTCTTCGTGTGAAAACTTCCAGCGGCAAAGTGGTAGCTATACCATTCCTCTATCTAAAGGTCCATAGATGGATTGCGGGCGACGTCCCCATCTACCAAACATTTGCGCTCAAAGTGACCCACCCCTTCAGAAAATGCTAATTTCAACAGATTTCGCTTAACAGTGCTGCAGCCATGAGAGCTAGCGAGAAAAATTCAATTAGCACTAATAGGAAGTCGACCACGCGCTTTCCAGCGAGCCATAGATGAACCGTGTACCTTACCTCTAAGTCCCCAAAGAGTGGCTCAAAATGAGAATTTTTACATTTGGCGTTGCCTTTCATTTCTTTGTTGCAGGAAAATCGTAGACACTTTAAATTTGGTATGTGGTTTTAACATAGCAAGTCCCAGCCTACGGACGACAAATTCTCTGAAAGGGACGTGGTTACTGTCACGTGGCCTCTTCATTTTTTGGAAAATAAGCGATAATACGAATACGAGATAGCTTCATAGTTTCTATTAAATTTGAACAGGAAGTCGTATGCGCTCTATCGAATGGTTATGTTGCCGATGACGTTGGGTGACCCCTAATCATGCTAAACCAATTCAATTTCTACATTTAGCACTACCTTATGCATTTTCGTAATTGGCGATCGCAAAGACTATAAATTTGGTGTAAAGATTGAATGTGCAAGTCACTGCTTACGGACGACAAACTGTTCCTGATAGGGATGTGATCAGGTCATGTGACCCATTACAAAATTTTGGGGCTCCAATCATATCACTGGAACAGCTGAACCTAAAGTCGTCAAATTTTGTACACGAGTAGGCTATATCAATTCTAACAACAGGATGACATATCACCAACAAAAGGGGCGTGGTTATAGTCACGTGACTGTTTTAAAATTTTGCCGTTTGTCGTGATGCACCGCGTCGCACGGGTTTGTCATCGGCAGCTGAGCTACTTGTTTTCGAAGTGGGCGCCTGTATTCGTCGAAGGGCGGAAGGGCGGGGGGCTGTGCATAGCACAATGGCCAGTCCACGTCTACACACAACGTCCCTATCAGGAACAGTTTGTCGTCCGTCCGTAGGCTGTGACTTGCACTTTCAACCTTTACATCACAGACAGACAGACACGCAGATCACGCTACTTATTGCTAAATATTGGAGCAAGGTGCTTGACGAAAACAAATACATGGCTGATGATGGAGTCAGTGTTGGATGAAGACAAACTGATCAGGAAACAGGACAACGCATCCATCTACCGAACGAGCGAGTGAGTGTTTATTTAAGATTAAGATTCGCCAGAGTGCGACGCAAGTCAGATGAGCGAGTCAGCTGCGACAGTGGTCGGTCGGTTCCGTCGTCACTAATAGAGAGCAATGGGTCGTGTTATTTGCTACGCGCGCAAACTCTGAAACCGGCAGATGCTATCAACTGATCTGTGGTTGCCGTGCTAGCTTCATTTCGCTTAATAAGAGTCGACTGCTGCAGCTGCTCGCATGCCAACGACTCCCGGGAAGGATATGGCCCGCTCTAATATTCATCACGATGTCCACGACGATGGCCACAGTGGTTACGTGATGCATTGGGGACAGTGGCTCTGCTGACGAGGGTTTGGCAGTTGCTCTGTGCAATACATAGGGTGGCTGTGACGTCACGTCTTCATTCCTATCTATGCCAGCTGTTCTCGCCGCCATGATGTAGTGCAAGGAAATGTAAACATTTTTATAACACTTGCAGTCAAATCGCCGATCTGGATTTAGCACTACGCTTTCCTTAAACCTAGGCCTACTGATTCGGTTTTATTTAAATAACGTGACGAATATTCACCAGTTAACTTCGCACAGTATGACATCATTCCGTACAACATGAAGATCTTATCGTGAGTGACTATATATTACTGTGACGTCACTTCACGTAGGCTATTGACATATGCTGATTATACTGGGCATAGTTAGAGCATTTGAATTTAAATTCGTAATCATTTACAAATTCAATATAATTATTGCTAATTGTAATTAGTTTTAAATAATGATTGTTCGCTCTCGCTAGGAGGGTAGACTATTCTAATTTAAGCATGTTTGTTATTTTTTCCAACTGACTTCGTCCTAAGTCCGTCAACCGATATTCTCAAAACTGTCCACCTGACGTATAGCTTTTCTCCAACAGTAAGATAATGATATACAGCAAAATATCTAATCGAACACTGACTTCCATTCTGTTGCAGCGCCGGGGCTAGATTTCGCACAAAAGTAATAAAGGTAAACGATAGCATACGGAGGTCATCTACGCAGTGGTCTCATGAAACTCCTGCGCACCAGACCCAGGTCGTCATGTTTCCAGCTTCAGTGCTAGTCCCCAGTTCTTCGTCTCACTGCCTTCCTGGGGGAACGCATGATCTCCGACTGTATAAACACGGTCTAGTCAGTGTAGTGAGATGATAAGAATATTATATTTGCGATGCATTATTTTGAATCGAGGTACCGGGCGCTCGACGGCGTTGATCGATGACCGCTTGCCTCGCATCATTTATTACCGGTATATCCGTCATTGCTTGTCGCACGTCAGAATAGCACTGCTGTGCCGAGCGCGAAACTAAGAAAGTTTCGACTGTTATACGTTTTACGTCCGCCCGTCTGTCTGTCCGTGTCCGTTGCACGTGATATTGTGCTAAATTGGCCAACTATAAAGTCTTGCGATTTAACGATTTAACGAGATCACATCACACGGATTTAATTTTTTCTCGTAAATTATATGGAACCGCTATCTGTAGGGAATCCAGGGGATTAATTGCGAATTGTGTTGGAAATTTGCTATTTTGCAGAAAAAAATGCGAAGCCGTACGAGAAAGAGACAAAGCTAATACAGATCACTAATAGGAAGTCATGACCGCCATACACAGTGGCATGACTCCGACTGACCCATAATCCCAATTTCAAGGTCATTTTCTATTTAAACGTCTCGTGTATTAAAAAACGCCACGATCCATTAAATAACTTTCAAACACTTATTAATAGTATATTCATAGTATTCTACTGTAGCTATCAGAGTAAGAACCGGATCTCCAGCCCACGGCTCGGGTTATGGATCAGTGTGTGTGTGCGTGTGTGTGTGTGTGTGTGTGTGTGTGTGTGTGTGTGTGTGTCAGACCTCCTAGTGTGGCCGTATTTTGAGCTTTAATATACGCATTTATGGCAGTATTGTCTGCAATGAACATCATCTTTACAGTCGCGGCCTATAAGTGAAATTCTGTTTGTCGGCAGTTTATAACTTTACGAGTGACGAACGTTCGGTTGTCGGAAATTCGTGCTGACGGATGTTTGATGTGTAGTTTGATACTCCTAACAAGTTATTTGATTGTCAGAATGTTCTATAATAACCGAGTCGGGCGGTCGCACGTCAAAAATTCTTTATCTGGTGGCTACCAATATATAGTTTATTTCGCAAATAAATGCAGCACATACGACAGAAAAGTTAAAAATACAAAAGTAAACACACACACACACAGGCTACATAGTTACACCAAAATTACAAATTACAAAATGCGTTAAAACTAGAGATAAAAGCTAAATTTGTAATACTTCCATCACTTATTAACTGGTCAACAAATTTCTCGCACTTCCTCTAAATCAAGTCCGTCATATTATTTAGCTTAGCACACATTCTAACATATTTCAAACTACTTTTATCACACGATCCAAATATCCTATACATAGCTCTATTTATGCAGTTCTCTACGCTTCTCACATTTGTAGAAGATAATGACATAGCCTCAACGCCATACAACTGGTGCTGCGGTTGTTATCGTCATCGCGTAGTCAGCTCGCACCGTTGCGTCACCGCAGAGTGACCTCGACGAAAGGCGCATCTCCATAGATCAGCGGGTACATGGGAGATTATTGCCAGATCCCGAGAATATGCCTCTAGCACTTCATGTGGTGTCCGTGGCAAGTAGAGCGATCGACGACCTTGAATGACCTTGAGCGTGCGCGTGTGCGTGTGTGCAGATCATCTACTCGACGGTGATGTACTTTCTGGTGATGTTCCTGATCCCGCTCGTCTCTCTCATCATACTCAACTACAAGCTGATGGCTGGGCTTCGTCGCAATCGGCTGAGGCGAGAGTCGCTGCGTTCGCGCTCGCGCAGTCAGCGTGACGGCGACTCGCATTCAGAGCAGTCGCAGAACAGTCGCTCTGAGGACGAGATCACGCGCATGCTCATCGTCGTCGTGCTCGTCTTTGTCTTCTGTCAGAGTCCGGCGTTCATCACCCAGGCCCTGCCGACCGTCCTCTCCGACCCGGCCCCCGACCTCTGCCCCAAGTCCTACTTCTTCTACATGCGAGTCAGCGACCTGCTCGTCGTCGCTAACTCGTCGCTGAACTTCGTCATCTACTGCTTCTGCAGTCGCCGCTTTCGCAGCATCTTCATCGCGCTGGTCGGCTGTTCGGCGAACAATCAGCAGTAGTCGGTGTGTTCTGACCAAAGCGATGTTTACGTTACGTCGGATTCCGCGCCGACGTGCAGTGTTGTCGTAATCGAACTCGTTGAGTTAGCTGGAAGCGTTCACACTGGGTCACTTTATCTTTCGCTAAAACCAAAGTCTAAAACCTTAGTCTAAGACCAAAAGTCTGGTTTAAGACCTAATTAATGCAAAACGTGAAGTGACGCTAAACTTTGG
>Ga0209363_1001207_pt1 | contig 12022 bp, 12 predicted proteins | sample WorMetexBAHAMAS3_FD_187385 | JGI IMG/M metagenome (GOLD analysis project Ga0209363, IMG submission 187385) | Marine gutless worms symbiont microbial communities from Max Planck institute for Marine Microbiology, Germany - Inanidrilus exumae... | ecosystem: Host-associated > Annelida > Digestive... | reverse complement strand
TTTGGCACCAGAAAAGTAGAGTCCCTGGGCTATCGTATTGTGAAAAAAATTGCCGAAAAGTTCAACCGCCTGAGTAGGGTGCACCAACGTCACAGACAACAGACAGACGACAGACAGACAGACGACAGACGGACGGCCGATAGCATATAGCGAACGTGAACGTAAGTTCACGTCCGCTAAAAATCACATCTACACCTTGACTTTTACTCATCATATGCCATAAATTGTCATGCTGACTTCGACTTTTAGACAGTGGATTTTGTATACCGGTATGCTCAAGTGTTGTGGATTTCTCTGTTTAGGCAGGTGAACCTGTGACTGTGAGGGTGGATTTCGTGCAGTTTATGGATTTCGTGGTTTTCGTGGATTTCGATTTTTAGGCAGACCGGAATCATACCCACATTTGGTTGTCATGGCAACGACTATACAGGAGATGAACTGGAGTTTTTTTATAATACTTGGTTAAAATCTTGTTATTTAGTCTTATAGATGTTTTTTATTCACATGTCTGAATATGTATTTTAGAGTATTATTATTTTATCACACATTTTTATCGTAAGACAATAATGGCGCAGACACAGACAATGCCCATTGCAGCGTTCGAACATGAACGATGTAAACCAAACGCTGCTTGCGCACAAAAATTTATTCCAGTCATGGGTCAAGTTGCGACTGACGAGAATATCGGACTTGCTCAGGTATGCGGTACTGCACTGAATATAGGGTGATTGTGGCTGTATGTGGCGTTGGCGTAGATTATGTACTTCTTAATTTGTATTATGTAGCCTATAGTACAAGCAGTATAACTTGGTACCGGCTCAGGGGCGGTGATGCTCTGCGGCTGGGAAGGTAACCGCAGGCCTGGCGGAAAGTAATGGCAGTCTACCACCGTGTGGATGATTTATAGTCATCTGCGGGCTGACTGCCTGTACACCAGGATCAGCTCCAGGCCCAAAGCTCGGTAACGAGTATGGGAAGCCTCTACCTCTTTTTAGCCTAGTACTAGCCGCGTTTGCTTTGTAGTCCATATAGCAAAAAACATATTACATCATGTAACAACTTGTAACAAATTGAAACAACAAATACAGTCAACTTACGTTTGAAGTAAGATGTTACAAGATCATTATAAGTGCATCAAATTGAAATGTACGTAATAAATATAACACCAAAAAATTTCTTTTTGACAATAATATGGCACACAACCGTCATGGCCGCCGTCCTCTGGGACTGTTGCTGTATTCCTGAAATTCGTCCTGCATTCTCGATCTGACCCATCATCTGTGAATTACCTGGTGAATTTCCTGGTGCGGCCGCACCAGGGAGAAGATTGATTTATATATACTTTATTCACCACAAAAATGCAATGACAATAGTACCAAGGCTACAAAATAGCACTTACAGGTACTACCAGATGAGGCCTTGAAGCTTGAAGGACACTAAGTATCCGTGTTAAAGCTTGTCTTGAGCTGACGAAGGCGTTGCAGTTTGCTCTTGAAGATGTTGACCATTATAGCTGAAACCGTATCCTCATCTAATTCGTTCCATCGGTTGACAACCCGCTCAGAAAAGAAGTACTTTTTCAAATCCAGAAGACTCCTGTGCTTCATAAGTTTCAACGAATGGCCCCTTGTTCTACTGTCTGTTGATGGCTCAAACATGGATTCAATCTTAATACCAGACAGACCTTTGTAGGTGTAGCTCAGAATTAACGATCTGTGCAACAGTCCATACATGGGGTGCTCATCTCCCTTATTTTTGTCTATGAGCCTGTAGGTGCATAAACCTCTTAATTGCGATTCCAGACTTTCCCGTCCATAGGGCATCACCATCCTTTGGTCACTACCACTTATACTCCTTGTAGACATTGGCACAAAAACAAAAACTGTGTAGCTCAGAATTAACAGTCTGTGCAATAGTCCGTACATGGGGTGCTCATCTCCCTTATTTTGTCCATGAGCCTGTAGGTGCATAAACCTCTCAATTGCAATGCCAGACTTTCCCATCCATAGGGCGTCACCATCCTTTGGTCACTACCACTTATAGTCCTTGTAGACAGTGCCACATTGTTGTAAACAATTGCCTAAGGATTGTTACTTGATGGTGGAGGGGCAGCAGCCGGGCTTTGAACTGAAGACCATACGAGAGATATTATACGAGACAAATGACGATATATTTATGTGTGCTTAAAAGCTGATGAAGAGCCAGCTTAGTTTAGTGCACGATGTCAAAAAATCCCGAAAAAATAAGAAAAAACTAAAAACCAGGTTGCTAAGATGAACTGGTCTGGGAAATATGGGTCTACCAAATGCTATCGAGTTGCAAGTCTAGTGCCATGACCAAGCCACTCCTAAACCTGTTGCCCAAAACTGGTTTTTTGTTTTGAGAAGTCCAAAGGCGGGTTTTGGGTTCCAGTTTGGAATTTATGTAATTGTGTTAGGTTTAGTATACACTATGCAAGACCGCAAAGTTTTATGCTTTGTTACCATTGTCACATATAAATTTGTTATTTGCTAGCTTTAACACGTGTCTTGTCTCATGATTATAATTTAACATTCTGCGGATAAATGCCATTAATATTTAGGCTTCCTTAACAGTAATCATTGCAACAAGTACTCTTGCAAAATGCTAATACTAATGCGACATCATTTGCAGCAGAACGTTTTACACAAATAACTATGAAAGTTGTCCCTTACTGAAAAGGCAACACTTCATACATGCAGGGCAAACTCAGGATATTAAGAACATTGCCAACTTTTCTCAGACTTTATTTTGGCGGCAGTAGTAATCTATTCATAACTGAGTGGCAATTGTGTCCAGAGTAATAGTACATCATCTTGCTGAAACTGACTCAGGCCTCAGGCCTGGTGCCTGCCCACATATCATCATTAGCAGTAATATCCTCATCCAGTTGGTAGGCAATTCCAGTTCTTAATATGCATTGTTGTAGGATTCGAGACCTGAACGCATCAGTTTGCCAAAAGTTGTGAAGCTCTTAACAGATCCACACTCTGTATGTAACATTTTTGCATTATATGATGCTAATATGATGTTATACTTCATATATGCATAGATAGCTAAATATGTTGTACGAATGTCTTCATTTAAGTTAAAAATATAGAACCACAGCATTTAATGTTTATTTTTTGCAAGCATTGTATTGACACTTTTATTATATAATTTTGTGTTGCTGAAAGGTTGTATTTAGTTGTTTTTGATTGTATGTAGGTTCAATTACATGATCGTCATATTATTGCATTAAGGAAGATTGTGAAGCATTATTCTGATGGATTTGTATCTTTTTTGTTGATTGTAATGCTATACCTGTACGTTTTATTATTTCTGTCACACTTTTGAGTAGCAAAAAACACTTATTAGATTTATAATGAGTGGAGCCTGACTTCTCTGTAGATAATAATAATACTAATAGTAGCAGCAGCAGCAGCAAGGCATCAGATGACCGTAGGGGCAGGCAGTAACAGTCATCTATATCAGGTCTCTCAGATATGCTGGCGTTGAGGACAACGACACTTGAATGTTAGCGATGCCATCTTGTACATGACTCGTTGTCTGACTGGCAACCAGTGGAGCGACTGGAGGAGCAGACTGGCATAATGCATCGTTCATGCTGACAGATGACTCTGGCCAGCTTTTTCTATGCTGTTAGCAGTATGTCATATGTTGTGGCTGGCGCACCAAACAAGATGGCGTTGCAGTAGTCCAGCCTATATACAACGATGCTGCAAGCCACTGTCTGAGCGAGGTCGTCAGTCAGCAGACTGCACATGGCATAGGGCACGTGTATGGTAATGGCACACCCTCACTACATTTTTGTCTGATAATGACAACAAACAAATACACATAGGCAACTGTTAGTAATATTTTATTTACAAATTTCAACTGTTAATTTTCTGGCTGTTTAATTTTCAGTACTAAACCAAAAGATTGGTTGGGAAGAACGTCTCCAAAATGGCTTATTTTGTGTCGTAAAGTCTTAACTCAATCAACTCTAGCTGTTTACATTGTAACCCAAATTAAATCACAATCATTTGACTTTTGTTTATAATTACATTTCACATTTCTTAATTTTGATGTCTCCGATTAGTTTTGTTGTTGTTTCTTTTTTAATTATGTTGTATTATATTAATTATAAACATTCATTCATTCAATTATATTAACCAGTGTAAAACGCTGCTTGTAAGTTGTAACAGTAATCCCATAGCTGATATTCAATGAAGCAACGAAGTTACAACCTTACATTGGGATAGATTATTGTTATTATTACGTTACATGTATTTCTAGTATCTGTAAATGTGGCCATTGTGTAGTCTCCTTTACAGTTTGCTGTCACAGCTGATGAAGGATGTAGTTCTCGTGTTCCGAATATTAAATGTTTGTTCCGATAGTCTTGCAAATGTTCCTGCATATGAGGAGCCAATGTCAGCCCTTCTGCATCTGTGTCGGTTGCCATATCTGAAAGAGAAAACTTCAGATGAGACAGCTTATGAACAGATGGCAATTGAATGTACAGAACAGCTTGGTTAGTTAATCTTGTGTGTGTTTGTGGTCGATAATTTCTTGACATATCTTCAGTATGTTTGTAGTACTAGTTGACTATTTTTTGACAAACGTTTAATTAATTATAATTATTGAAAATTCTCTTCATAACAGCGGGGTCACATAATAATGTATTTCAGCAGAAATGTTTTTACCAAAACCAGAAATATTGTGTGATGGATTCAGTAATAAGGCATGTTTTGATGACCCATGGAATTACTGCTAATGGTGGTATGCATAGTGTACCAGAGATGTCGTCTGTATGGCAGATTGTTATTTCAGTGTTAGAACTTAATTGCTGTGTCAACCATTAGATGAAAGTTGCTCACAAAGATACATCTCGTTTTATTTTATCTGCATGTTTTTCCGTGGCTAGCATTCTTATCACCCAGGTTGCTAGTGTGTTGTTTGTCTTTTCAGTTGTACATGTTGTAACTAAAGTTACACGGTGTGATTACTGTATGGTGATGGTGTAAAGGTTATCTGATGAGAGTGCCAAGTTGCAAGTTGCGACAGCAGATCTGTGAAACACTTGCAGCATTCTACACACAGTCCACAAAGTTGCCATCTTCAACTGAAAGTTAGCTAATTTGATGGATGATCTGTTATCTGGCTGTTTTGCAATATTGTCTTTTGTGTTCTTGATAGGTTGTATAGTTCTGTTATTGTTAATTTTTGAGAGTTTATAACCTGTATTTTGACCTGCCCATAGGGCTGAGTGGTCAATGCACTCAGGCGCCATGTGCAGTGGACCATGATGCACCTCAGGAGCTGGGTTCAAAGCATGGTCCAGGCTCATCCAACTTCCACCAAAGGATTGTTTCAAATAATTTCTATGCACATGATGAACAGGCGATAATCCCCAGGCAGGAAAAGAGGGTTCGACGATGTCCTCTACAATCTATGACCAGTGCTGACATCTTGAGTAGCAGCGTTAAGGTTGTTGGCCGTGCCAGCGTGGCTGAAGCTGCAAGGTGTGGCTGATCACTGGCTGCTGCAGCACACAGCACCAGTCAAGGCTAAGCCAGACGGTAGGCTATGTCTAGAGGGGGTGCACTATAACAGCAAGGCAAGCTGCTCACTCTTTATTTCTCCTCCACTCTACACGTCATGCATACACTAGCACACACCTACCAAATTCCCTCATCTCCCTGGGCTAGCGCACTGGACCACTACGAGGTCTCAGCACTGAGGTCTAGAGTAGGCTGGACCTCTGCCCACAATAACAAACGAACGAATGAACAAACCTGTATTTTTGACACTGAGCCAGAATAATCTGATAAGATGGATAATGCTAATTTATCTACTGTATATTGCTTATTATAATAATAGTCATTAAACATTTTGTTATTTAGTTCGTGACAGGCTATTATTATGTGAACACTGATGGAACAGCGTGTTAATTACTGTAATGTTTTTTGCAGAATACGAGCCAAATTCATTATCATACAATCAGAAGATAGTAAATAAAAGCAACGTAGCCGAGACATTAACAAAGGTACTGCTAGCTGAAAGTTTTAAACTAAATATTTTAGTTAAATAATTAAATCGATTTTAAAAACTAATCATGCATAGTTTGTTTCATTAGTTAAGTAGCACACATATTGCTGGAAAGTCAGTTTTGGAACTGTCTAATATAGTTTAAATGCTATTGCTTTGATCTTTTAAAAATGGTTAATACTTAGGATCATGTCATTTTTATTACATGCACTGCAGCTGTTTAACAGGTGAATATGAGTTAACTAGGTACCCATTGGTCCTCTTCCTATGCCTGACCTGAAGGAGAACTTCTGGACATAAGTGGTACAGGTTTGTTAGAGTTCAGATGTTTTGTCTGTCACCTAGCTAACAGTGTTAAAGCACTGAAGAAAACAAAAAGCTCAGACCCAATTACGTAAAATCGTCGATTGGCCTCAATAGTACATATAGCAAACGAAAAGCAATAAATGAAGAGGACCAACAAGGGTCGCAGAGCACTTTTATTTTTAGGTTGACTTTTTGACAGAGTCGTCCTAATAGAGCCGTTCTCAAATCTCCGTCCGTCCATGTATACGTACGTACGTAGGCCTACGTCCATCCGTCCGTCCGTCCACAAAAAGTTTCTTCGATTTCAATGAAATTTGGCATGTATGTAGAGGTCGATGAGTTAGGCACGACAGTATATAGTATGACCCGATCCAAGGTCAAGGTCACGGTCACGAGCGCTTCAAATTTGGAAGTCCGGCCATTTTCAAAAGCTATCTCCTTCACCATTTACAATGGCAGCTGGCAACTGACCACGAATTCTTAAACTAGGACACAATATCGACATTTGTTCTGGCCGGATTTTTGATATTTTGCCTAGTTTTTTGTGTCACGTGACTGTGCAGTTGGCATGGTCCATCCGTTGCAAAGAGTCGGCCGCCAGTCCCGTACGGGGCTTATTTATTATTATGGTGAACGTTATAGTAGCTTTTTACTTAGGTCTTAAAAATTTCAAGCCACATTGCATGCATTGCATAGATGCATCCTGTTACTACAGATGTCACATGTAGCGTGATCTGTGTGACTTTGTCTGTTTGCCCGTGTGTTGGTCACATGGATGTGTCCTGCAAAAATGGTTAAACCATGCAAGATGCCATTTGGGGGCAAACTCAGGTTGGCCCAAGAAACCATGTATTAGATGGGGTCGGATACCCCACGGGAATGGGCAATTTTCAGGAGTTGTCCGGTCCTTCTGGGAGTCTTTGCTGCGGTGTATGCAGTAAATGGGATGATTCAGTCCTCAGTAATGGCATGACAGCTGACTGTAATGCTCCTGACTGGTCGGTGTCAAATTACATTGTCCTCTTAAGTTGACAGCACCTGAGATGATCAGCCGTTCCAGAGATATGGTTGGTGCTACCAAAATTTAAATGGTTCACGTGACCTAACCATGCCCCTTACAGGGATGGTTTGCCAATTGCCATCCTTGGGCAAGCACTTGCTACCATCAATCTACCTACCAAATTTGAAGTCTATCTCCACACTCCACTCACTATGAATATATGAAAGGCGATACAAAATGTCGAAATGGGGTGGGTTGGGGTAGGTATGGTCGCTCAAGGTCACTGGAAATAGGCTCAAAATAGCACCAATCGATAGAGCACATACGAGTTCCTATTAGCGTTCCATAGTAACTATGTCTCTATCTAGCACCGTTTCTGAGATATAGTGAGATATTGGTCGAAAATCGTTGTTTGAACCTACCCCACCACTATTTGCCGCTCCCATTGCGGGTGATCCCGTTGGAATTTCACCGAGATTTTTGGAATCAGAAAACTAGACTCCCTGGGCTGTCATATGGCATTGTTTGCGTGATCCTGTGTTTAGCCGTTTTAGTACAGTGCCGGCTAGTGACAGACAGATCATGGACGGACGGACAGACAGATGGAGTGACATGACGACAGCCTATACCACGCTACCATAGCATCGTGTGGTAAAAATGTCAGAACTGTAAAATATGTGCCAGAACTATAGTGTGCTGAACTGCTGTTGTTGCATTAGTTAACGTTTGCTGTTTTGTATGGTTTATCGACAGTCTCTTGCTATAGTCGAGAACGACTTTGAAGTAAAGATAGCTTTACTGGACCTACTTCAGAAGCTGACACATGATTCAGGTTTGTCGCCACACGTGGTTGCTGTATAATGCTATCTCATTGTTTTATCATTACATTACCCGTTCCTATATCTTGTTATCTGTAACTGTGAAGATAATGTGTGATGAACTGGTGATTATTACTCCTTTATTACTGGTCCACCTACACATAGTGTAGGAGGGCCAAACTAGTAACAGTTGCGGGCGTTTGTCATCGTCTGTCTGCGACTCTGCGTTGTCGTCTGTATCACTCCACGGTGGGCTGCAGGCGGCGGCGGGCCTGTAGGCGGCTTCAGCCGCGCAGGCCAGGCGATGACGTCATGCCGCCTCCTGTCTAATTATAATTCCACGGTAACACTGCACGACGGGCCAGTAGTCTTACGTCCTCTCCCTTGTTTCATTATCACGGATAATGCGTGACCACAGACCACGCAATTGTAACTGCAGACGAGGAATGTGGGCCATCCTTGCTATGATGGACGTTATGCTGAGCAAGGCACAATGTGTTGTGCCGGTAACAATTTTTTGGTAAAGTGAACTGCTGTTTTTTGTGTGAATACAGTAATTGAAACTAGTGATGACTGTGTGATCACAGAATCTGTAAAGCATCTCTTTGAGCTATATTGATGCCGTTGTAGATCGTCCGAATACTCCTAGTGTATGCGGGAGGAACAGCTGCAAAAATTAATGAGTTTGACGTCCTAAGATTATTACTAGGCACCACAATTTGGTAGAACATGCTCACTCCAGTGTTGCAAAATATGCCTCTGCTAACAAATAAGTTTACGGTAGACAGTAGTGTGGTGCAGCAGCAAGATAATTGAAAGCACAGTTGATTCTGATATGCCTGTCAGTTACTGTAGCCATCCAACCAGTGGCTTTGAAATGCATGCACAAAACGCTTTTCACTTGCTAATTCAGTTGACCACCAAATTATTTTCACGCAAGCACACGAACTTTTTGACACGAACGTTTTGAAACAGGACTACAGAAGTGTCATTCATCGTTTGTTAAAAACGGTCATACTTTTCTGACTGCATTGCCAAAGATACATGTATATTCACTGTTCATAATGGAAGGTATTTTGTGTCTTCAGTGGAAAACTGCAATCGATTGTTGGATGCTAATGGTGTCCATTGGTTATGTACACGATTGATGGATTACGATCCCAGTCGCCGGTTGCTGTATTGTTCTGTTGAGATACTGTGGAATATTTTGGAGAAATGTTCAAATCGTGAGCGGCTGAGTGCTCAGCTTAATGATGTATGCTGTATCAGGTTAGTTCATGTCAATGACATACTTGCTGTTGTTCTTTGACACTTTGTCATTAGATGATAATTAGTATCGTGCTTTCGATGACAAAAATCCCTGTGCATATGAATTTACTTAGTTACAGTTACTGCCCAATCTCTTCCACCTGCGATTGGCGCAACTGCGCAAAAGGATCTTGTATTATGACAATACCGAGGAGATTGTCTTTTTCGGATTTCTGAAAAGCTGCTTCCCAGGTGCCTTGACTCCTGGAACATTTTCTTTCTTCACCACAGAGGACAGAGGGGTTTCTGTAGACTTCTGCTTAGCCGGAGTTTTGGACACCGCCGAGGTCCCAGCCTTTACCGAAACCGATAGAGGAAATAACTGATAATTTCTCACAAAACAGTGCAGATTAGAGACATAATTGCAATGGAACACTATCTGGAAATTGTATGCTTGGTGCTACTTACTGGTGACCGCTGTATGATTTTTGCCACTTTGTCGGCGGTAACTGGTAACAGGTCAGACAATGGCTGTTGAATGACAACTGTCAGCAATGATCGACAGTGACAATGTGGTAAATGTGATAAAAGCATTGTTGTGCATCGTAAGGTGTTTCGGATTTTGACGAAATGAAATATTTGTTTATTTAGTTATTTGAAATTAGGCAACAAGGCCTATAAAAAGTAAAACATAACACAGATACAACACACAAAAGACACAGAAACAGACAGACATTAAAAAGAAAAATCACAAAGTCACAAAAAACAATACATCAATCAAGTTACAAGCAAAAAGCTATAATTATGCAGAACATAAACAAACAGAAGAGACAAACATACAGGTAACTATATAGTTAGTGACTTGCGTGTGTAGTCAGCTGCGTGATGCATTCGTCTATCAGATGACTCAGGGCTTCAGTCATTTTGACCGGCAGCTGCGCAACGACCTGCTCGTCATAATCTCACTGATCAGTGGTGCTGCTGACAAAGTACCATATGTGCAGTCCGGCCTTGCAAAACATCTCGCTCTGTTCGCGACCTTTCAGGAAGGTTCTTTTCGCTTTAGTTTTCACAGTTGAATTATGTTTCATTAGCACTGCATGTGACTGGCGGTGGATAGCTGGTGTGGCTACTATGTCGTCTCTTTCCTGGGAGTCAGACGATGAATGTGGCTGATTATCCGTGGTTGGAGTCGGTGCATTGACACTGTTGTGACAGGGAGGGCATCTGGCCTGTAAAATCCTGTTTTTGTTGTCTCAAAGGTTCGTTTTTGGGACTTGACCTAACCTTGCTTAAGTCTGGAAAAACAGGGCTTTAGCCTAAAGCCTTGTTTTTTTTCAGACTTAAGCAAGGTGCCGCTTTAGCTGTATATACATCTACGTCACACTGCATGGACACAATGTGATACAGAATTCACTGACATTGCGTGCACTGTGTCGTTATTTTGTTATACGAAAAAACTATGTGGTGGATAGTATAAGAAAACTTTGTTCACATCAGCAGTGATCAGTTCAATACTGACTGCAAAAATATGGGAATTTTTTACCAATGTCGACGGCAGTCGCGGTGTAGGGTTTCCACTGCCGTTTGTGTGTCTGTCTTTTTTTCCGTACGATATCTCAAAAACCATGCAGCTAGAAACACCAAACTTGACACGGAAATGTTCCACCATGAGTCCTGAAAACCCATTTATTTTGGGATCAAAAGGTCAAAGATCAAGGTCACAAGTCACACACAAAAAAACTCTTGTGAGTGCTGGCTTCTTTTAATTAATCAGTATCTTGTTTACAGTTTTATGCTGTGTGTATTTGCTTTCTTTAATGTCATGCTAGTGAGCGTGTTAGTTACATGCAGCTGAACTCGTGTGCATGTGTGCATGGCATTGGCATGTACGTTGTAGTTAAGAGCCATAGTGTACTGGTGAAGCATTTGAGACTGACACCAAGCCATGAAGATTTTGAACTGAAAAAACTCCTCATTAATGAGCTTGTTCTACTCACTCGAGATCCGACTGTTCTGCCAGTTAGTTTGTTATGTCTGATCCTTTTATCAATAACGTTTTATACTGGTTACTTGTCATAATACATTGATTATCATTATGTCTTCGCCACCTGACTGTGATGCTCTGCAGCTGGGAAGGTAACCGCAGGCCTGGCGGCAAGTAATGGCAGCCTACCGCCGGGTGAATGGCTTCAAGTCACCTGCAGGCTGACTGCCTGTACACCGGGATCAGCTCTGGGCCCAACGCTCGGTAACGAGTATGGGAGAACTTTTTTTACCCGACGGTGTCTATCCACTGTGTTACTTCGTCCATATGTTTATCCGTACAGATCATCACGATGTCTCATGAACAACTTTGAGCAATCTCAATGAAACTTACAGGGAATATTCACCGGGTCAAAAGTCACAGTTACAGCCGGCCGTGGTGAAGGCATCCACGTCGACGCTGGTGCATCAATGTCCATATTCTAGTTTTATTATCAGTGTTTATTTGCTTATTCATTTGCTTAACAGTGTAATTTGTAGTGCTAAAATTTGATTTTTAAATAAAAAAGTTTTACTAGTGCTGAATAATGGAGGCTTTTGAGGTAGAATA
>Ga0209363_1001206_pt1 | contig 12023 bp, 10 predicted proteins | sample WorMetexBAHAMAS3_FD_187385 | JGI IMG/M metagenome (GOLD analysis project Ga0209363, IMG submission 187385) | Marine gutless worms symbiont microbial communities from Max Planck institute for Marine Microbiology, Germany - Inanidrilus exumae... | ecosystem: Host-associated > Annelida > Digestive... | reverse complement strand
GCGTGATACGGGGCCGTACCTTCCGGCAGTCGGACATGTCCTAGCTGGGTGCCATCTGCATCGAACTGCATCAGTTCGTTGGGGGCATAAGACGTCACCAGCAGGCGAGTTGCGGTGACTGAGAGTGTGTGTGGACGGAGTTGTATGCCAGACGGAGTCGATGTCAGCCAGCGTTGTACGTCTGTACTGTCGGCCGACATTCGCCAGACACATTCACTGTCGGCAACATACACCTGAGATGTCTGTTCACAGGCCGCCATGTCCTTCGGGTCTTTTAATTCGTTCACGTCAATGTCGTTCAGTTGTTCGTGTGTTGCGGCCTTAAACCTCCTGATTCTTACGGACTCATTACAGACTACGTAGATGATGTCGTCTAACTGAGTGACACCCATCACACGGTCTACAATACAAAAACCAGCATCTTCACATTATCGCCTCAATCGATCAATCAATCAACTAGAAATCGTAAGCAATGGCTCAGAGGTACTGCAATAATGGAAGGATTATTCTGTAGTGTTGCCACCTAGCTGTTAGCAAACTCAACAAAATTAAATGCCTTCAAATAGCACTATAACACCTACAAACTGTACAAAATTTCGTATGAATTGTAAAAGGAATATGCAAGTATGTGATGATTATCTATAATATTAAACATGGTATTCTGTCACGGCTGTCCGCCAATATCTCAGCAATTTTTCATCAGTCATGATAGTACAGTAAATTGATCGCAAGCTCTCGCTGTATCGGTGTAACTTGTTAGCAGCTCGAAATCTGCATTTTCAAGAAATTAGAACAAGTATGTCCGTCCTGCGTCCTCGTAATACTTGGATATAAATGTACACTGGCCATAGCACGCACTGCCCCGCTGTTGAATTACGGTGAGTATGCGCCATATGCCCTATTGAGGTTAGAAAAAAATTAATTAGCCCCGTACGGGACTGGCGGTTGACTCCTACTTACTGCCAACTTCAAAGTCACGCGACAAAAAAACTAGGACAAAAATCAAAAATCCGGCCCCGATAAGCTGTAGGTATTGTGCCGTAATTTAAGTATCCGTGGTCATTTGCCAGACCCCATTATAAAAGGGGGGAAGAGATAGCCTTTGAAAATGGCCGAATTTTCGACTTTCAATGGCTCGTGACCTTGACCTTCGATCGGGTCATACTGCATACTGTCATGCATCACTCATCGACCTTTACCTACACACCAAATGTCATAGAAATCGAAGAAACTTTTTGTGGACGGACGGACGTACGTACATATGGACGGATGTATGTGTGTACAGACGGGCGGACGGACATTTGAGACCCACTTTATTAGGTCGACTCAGAGGAGTCTACCTAAAAATGGGTGAGACAGGCAGTCAGAAGATGGATGCCAGACTGTTACATTGCGCGTAACGCTAGATGTGGGCAGCATAATAAAGCTTTGATAGGCCTTCAGCAGCAATAAAGTCGAACGTTTAACTCTACTCACACCAGAACTATGATGATGACGAGTAGATTTATAGAGCGCATCATTAATAGTCCTCAGACACGCTGCTGGTCAACCAAACAGGTGGGCCTTCAGATATCGAGCGAACGTCAGTAGCAGTTCACACAGCGGCTGATAAACTGTTTCAGATGACTGGGCCTGCGACCACGAAACGCCTCATCCCCAGCGTGGTCCTTGTCCTTGGTACGAATGATGACCCGGTGCCAGCGAACCACAGATGTTGCTTGACAGCAATGGCAAAGATTGCCAGACAGTCGTCAGCCAAGTATTTTGGCGCCAATCCGTGTCGGCATTTGAAAACTGTCGTAGCCAGATAGCTTTTGAAAATGGCCGGATTTCCAACTTTCAAGGGCTTGTGATCTTGACCTTAGATCAGGTCAACTGCATACCATCGTGCGTCAGTCATCGACCTCTACCTACATGCAAAATTTCATCGAAATCGAAGAAACTTTTTGTGGACAAACGTACATACGTACGGACGTACACACAGATGGACATTTGAGACCGGCTTTATTAGGTCGACTTAGTCGAAGAGTCAACCTAAAAATTACAACCAGCCATCTCTCATTATACATGCAGATAACGGAATATCACAAGACTTGCTGAAAGACAGCCTGAAGTTAAAACTCACATTGGACTCCCAATTTATACACATGCTTCTTCTTAGCTGACTCTAGAAATGAACGACATGACCCTATAACAACATCAGACAAACAGCTCAGCTATCGCAGAAGAACCGCACGACGTGCTATGTCAGTGAATTCGTATTATGTTCCATGAGCTATGGGAGTTATAAAGATTTAAAAAAGCAAAAGTGACCTTCAAGGTCACTGGCAATAATGCCATTCGATAGGCCACATACGATTTCCTATTACACTTCCATTGCAACTATGTCCTAAAGTTGATTTTTGCAGTTTTAGACGTGTGATTTGGCTTCTAACACGGTGTTTTAAACTGTTAAGTTTTTATGTCGACTCTTTCGAAGAGTCGACTTAAAAACTTAACAGTTTAAAACACGGTCGTCCAGGCACCGAGGGACATTATTCCAATGTATCTTCTAGCAGAAATGAACGCAGCCTGAGGATATACAACGTTCATCCAAGATTAGACACTGGTCGATATGAATGCTACGAGGATAATGTACGCAGAGTTGGATATCATCTGAACGTTACCGGTGCGTTGTATCATTGCATGCTGTATAAAAGTCAGTAGTTTTTGAACGTTACTGCTAAGTCAGAAAGTTCAACTGTTGGAGATAACTCGTACGATTTATCTCCAACAATTGAACTGATGTACGATGAATTCTTATGCCAGTAATTCCCGTAAAATGCCCTGGATAAATAGCAGTTAAATGGGTTGTTTTTACTGAATGATGAGTGCAGACTGCAGACACTGTGGCACATAGACTGAACATACAAGTAAGTAAGTAATTCATGCATCATCTTTACCTTTTAGCATAGGTTGCATCTCATCTTGATTGAAGATCGAAGCTGATCTGTAGCTGGCTCAACAAACATCAATTACCACGTATGTTTCAACAGCCATTTGCCTGGTGAATATGTGTTAGTTAGTTCTCTCAGTTTCCTTGCTCTATCAGAAAGTTTCATGATAAGTGGCTTTTATATGCTAGATATACTTCCTGTCACCCAACTGACAGCGTCAAACCATGGAAGTAAACTCAAAGCACTAACCCCAACCACAGAATATGACACCCACTGGCCCCATAGTTTCCTCATCCACTACTAGGTTCCTGAGAGAAAGGGCATTGGTCCATTTACGCCGTATTCTTGACGCCAGTAACCTACGTTAAATAAACTAACAGATGTAACCCTAATGGGATGTAACCGTACTGGCCTGCCGTGCAGTGTCGGCCGCCCAATGCCCACGTGCCCATCGGCCGGCCGGCCAGCCCACAGGCAGCATTACAGACGACGACAGATGACTCCGACAGAGACCAGCGAGCAAAACAATACTGGCCCATTGGGCGGGCCAGTAACAACTTAAATACAACGTGACCATCAAACACGGCAGAAAATGATAAGATGTGTAACAGACAACACACTTTCAACAGCCAGTTTAATATGATATACTAAAAAATCACAGCAAGAACTGCTGCTAATATGCTGACAGTCAAATGAACACCGGTCGTATAAGAGAAATTTAGCCGATAACTGTGTAACTGAAATTCAGCTTCTACTGGTATTATTCTATTGTCAGTATTACAAATTTCACTTGTAAATATTATATTTCTGTTGCAACTAAACAAAAAATTGTGTGCAGATGATGGGCAGTAAATTATTAATAGACTTTTGCATATGTGATGAGAAAAACTAGCTCAACTGGAGACTGCTACAGACGTTGTGACCTTTGACCCCAAAATACATGTATTTCCAGGATTCATCACGGAACACTTGTATGTCAAGTTTGGATCCTAGGTGCATCAGTTTTTGAGATATCAATATCATCTTGTAAGACAAACAAACAGTGATTAATACTCTACAACACGATGGCCGTCAATGTGGGTAAATATAGTATCTGTATAATCCCCTGAACTCTTGGCACAAAGAATCAGCTAAATTTCTGTTATCAAGTGAATTCAGTGAGCCATACCGGTGTGGACAACAGTTGCACTTTCGACGCTTGCACCAGAACCATATGGAAATGACAACAATCAAAATGATGACAATAACAATGACCAACGAGATCATCACATACAAGGCAATTTCAACTGCTGTTGTGGTGTCAGTTGCTGCAATAAACATACAATTAAAGCATACGTGAGTATCCAAGAAACATGTAATAAACAAAAACAATCATTAATATATGGTATGTTTGTGTGCGTAATTAACAAAAATGTATTACGACATACCAGCAGCTCGTCGTATGACAGTGGGTAAATAAAAGTTGCTTTATGCTGCGATAAACTGCAAATTTTATGAATGTAGTTTTATTGCCAATTTTATGAACGTAGTTTTATTGGTCACTTTCCTGGACTAACCTGGTTGGCCAGTTCCCTCTCCATTTTCTTCCTATTTTCTTCTTGTTCTGGAATAGAACATTTGTGCATAAATGGCATACTTTTTATGGGCCTCATGCCTTTCTTGTCGCCCAGCCCCAATCAAAACACTCACAGATACTTGACGTACTGGTCCCATACACGAGATATACCCATTGGTCTCATCTTTTCTGCATTCAACACGGGACTCCTTTCATGCTCCCTTCATGCCGTCTCTCCGATGTCAGTACCTCTTCTATTGCTATGGTGTGTGCTACAACCTCCAGGAGTCCGTCTCTCCATTTGTCAAACGCCAGTATTGTATCAAAACAGCTCCATTCATCACCATAACCAACACTGTATGGTAGCCCTGGGACTCTGTTTTTATAATTCTGATTGTCTTGATGAAATTCCACGGGAGTCACCCTATCCGGAACGCCAAATATGGATGAGGTAGAAAAATGGCCATTCTCGACCAATATCTCAGAAACAGTACAATACCGTATAGAGACAAAGTTACTATGAAAGACTTATGGAAATTTCTATGAAGTCTATCAATTTTCACAGAATGATCCTTAATCCTAACTACTCCAAACACATCCTTTTTTAATTTCAGGTCATCATTTCTATCTCTGCAAGGACTGAAGTTAGAGAATTTAAATTTGGTATATCAAGTCACCATGGCAATTCCCCTCCTCTCCCTGGGCTGGCGCATTGGATCGATAAAAAGCTCTCAGCGCTGGGCTCCAGAGTAGACTGGATGCAATAATGAACGAACAGGTGGACCATGGAATAAAATACGATACGGCAAACACTGTATGAGCCAAAGGAGTGGTTGGGCATAGGTGTAAATATGGCATCACCCACGAAACTGGAAGTCCATAACGTATTGCATCGCCGTCAGAAAAGAACCAGTTGAGCCATGGACCAAGGTAACATGTATGGAAAATTTGCTGTGAAGTCTGGATGTGTGGTTTTCGAGAAACTAATTAACAGAAAAACAGACACACATGCTGATCACAATACTTCACATCCAAAGTAATAAGTTTTTTTTCTCACATAACGAAGTTCAATATGATCACTAAAAATTAGCCCTATACGGGGACTAATATTGTCAACTCTTGACAACTGACATTTGTGTCAACTTCAAAGTCACGTGACACAAAAAACTAGGCCAAATATCAAAAATCAAGCCTGATCAAACTTAGATATTGTGCCCTAGTTTAAGAATCAGTGGTCAGTTGCCAGCTCCCATTGTAAATGGCTGAAAAGATAGCTTTTGAAAACGGCCGGATTCCAAACTTTGAAGGGCTCGCAACCTTGACATTGACCTTGGATCGGGTCATACTGCTTAGGTGGTGGCGTGGCGTAGTGGTAGCGTCGTTGGTCTAGATCAACAAAGTTAACCTACGCTGAGCCCGGTTAGTACTGGGATGGGTGACCGTGTACGGGTTCGACTCCCGGAGGCGGCACTTTATTTCAGTATGTAACCAACCACCCAGGTGTACTCAGCCTTCTACCCTCCGTGGAATGGTAAAATGAGTACCAGCCGAAGGGCGGTGATGTTCTGCAGCTGGGGTGTAAAGGCAGGCATGGTGTAATTTGCAGGTAAAACTGTGTGATTCATGTCTGAGCACATTCAGGTGCTTTGCGTAAAAATGCGCTATACAAATCGACGTATACTTTACTTTACTTTACTTTACCGCCGTGCATCACTCGTCGACCTCTACCTACATGCCAAATTTCATTGAAATCAAAGAAACCTTCTGTGGCCGTCGCCGTACATACGTACGTAATCACGGATGGGTGGACATTTAAGACCTGCTTTATTAGGTCGACTCTGTCAAAGCGTCAACCTACAAATTCCCAGTTTGACTACAACACAGCATATAAGTACAAGATAATACACAGTTACACACTAGCAACACTGAGCTGGTATCCGACTGATCTCTGTCCAGTGACACTGTAGCACTCATAGAGTCCACTGTCATCGAGATGAACGGATGACACAATCAGAATGTGAAGATCACTGGCCGTGGTGTTGACTGACAACCGAGGCCTGTCTTTATCAACGTGTCCATTCCAGTAGATGTAGTCGACAAGGCCGTCATCAAAGTTGTAAGTCCACATGCTATCAGCTGACGTATTACACACCAGCGATACTGTCTCTCCCTCGAGCACATCCATGTGACTGTACTCCAACGGTGTCACTGTAGAACACATTAACTTCTGCTGTAAAAACTGTTAAATACACAAAGCAACTGTTTGTTCCATGTGCTGTCAAATGGCTGCCTTAGCAACTTGTCACAATTCACAATTCGTGGTAATTACCTGTCAGCTGCAGGGTTGGCATTCCTGGAGGTCCTGTACTTTTCGTCATTTACTGCATTCCAATGGGCAACATATAGTAAAGCTACTTATGTAATTACCAAGTGTACTTTACATAGCAGCCTGCTCAAAATACATTCTACAGAAAGATATCCCAAACGGGGCGCACACATTTGGTTACTTTCAAATTAGAAGAATTTGCTATGTAGCACATATCTTACTTAACGAAAAATTAGCCCTGTATGGGACTGACGGTCGACTCTTCACAACTGACGTTTCTGTCAAGTTCAAAGTCATGCGACACCAAAACTAGTAGGACTAATATCAAAAATCTGGCCTGATCAAACTTAGATATTGTGCCCTAGTTTAAAAATCAGTGGTCAGTTGCCAGTTCCCACTGTAAATGGCGTCCTTCCATTTTCAAATGCTATCTCCTTCGGAGAAGCTAGCATTTGAAAATGGAAAGACTTCCAGCATTGCATGGCTTGTGACATTGACCTTGAGTCAGGTCATACTGCATACCGTTGTGCATCACTTATCGACCTCTACCTACATGCCAAATTTCATTGAAATCGGAGACACTTTCTGCAGACAGACGGACGTACACATGGATGGATGGACAGACATTTGAGACCCACTTTATTAGGTCGACTAAGAAGGGTCGACCTAAAAAGCTACATGTAATGAAGTCACAAAGACGAAGGTGCAAGGTTCACCTGCAACAGTAAGACCATAGAAACGTTTGTTTCCATGCCCGTTATCTTCGACACACTCGTACTGCGCCGAGTCTTCAACAGTGACGTTCATTATCGTCAGCGTGTAAGAACTGTTTCTATCCACCGTGACTCGGGAAGGAGCATTATGAATCCTTCCTCCAACATATATGTACCTCAGCCTGTCTGTCCGCTTCCAGACGACATCTTCTTTCAGCTTAGTATCACAAGTAAACTTAACTGTCTGCCCAATGCACACCGTGCGGTAATAGTAACGATCAGGAGGTGCTGTAAAAATACAAAATATAAAACAAAAAACATTTCTCAAACGATGAATCACATCACTAACATTATTTTGTACACATTAGTGTCTGCTACACCCTGCCCCATGTTACCTCATCTGTTTAAGTGACCAAACCACGAAATTGAAAATATGGCAAACAGCTATGAGCATCATGACATTATGTCATGTGACGTGAATGTAATATCACCATTTTGTCTTTCGATGTTTCAACTGTCAGATGTAGCCGTTGTCATCCGTATACATTGTTTTAAACTGTGGAGTGCTATAACACTAATACGATGTACACAGTAATCAAAACAATAATTCCATCTCATTTATTAGTTACGGTGCACTGCTATGCTATGTTTTTGCTGTTATTCAAAATTATCGGTATAGGTACGTTATTTCTAAAATTTAAAAAACAACAATGCTATGTATGATTTGTTAATCTCTTTGTCAAACAGGTACATTGTGTCAAAATGGCTTAACACCATGACAAACAGTCTTCACCAACAAGCAGCCAAAATTCTAGTTATCGTCATTCTAGAGACAAAATCTGATGTGAAGTCACCTTACATGTCATGACAACAGAAATGAGGTAAGACACTTGTGCAATTTTCAACGACAATATTGGTGCTACAAATGTACCGCTATAACCACATAAAAAGCACAGGCATATTCCCATGTACGTCTACTGGGTCCAGAGACAATGGTGCAAAGGTCTGGAGAGTATTGCACTTTGTGACAGCAGGCTCTGCATACAGCTTCTACCTGTATTAACCGGTGGTTGTTTACAATTTGATATGTGCATAACTGTATGAAGCTGAAGGCAAAACACTTGCATGTGCACATTCCTTGTATGATGTGGTCGTTAAATCTAACCACATGCCATACTCTGCAGTAGTCATCGTGAACGTGTTGGACCCTCTTTGCTAGATGGCACAAACTTGTGATCCATCCCTGCGTTAGCGAGATTTTCGTTTGATTTTGCATTTTACGAGAATTACGGGCAAAAAAATTCCTCGTACGTCAGTTCAATTGTAGGAGATAGATCGTACGAGTTATCTCTAACAGTTGAACTTTCTGACTTAGCAGTAACGTTCAAAAACTACTGACTTTTATACAGCAGGCAATGATACAACGCACCGGTAACATTCAGATGATATCCAACTCTGCGTACATCATCCTCGTAGCATTCATATTGACCAGTGTCTAATCTTGGATGAACGTTGTATATCCTCAGGCTGCGTTCATTTCTGCTAGAGGATACAATGGAATAACGTCCCTCGGTGCCTGGACGACCGTCAATACGTCCGTTGACATAAACGAAGGTATCATTTCCATTAGTCGGCCTCTGTCTCCAGCTGACAACACCACCAGACTGTGAAGTGTTGCACCACAGCGTTACTGTTTCACCTCTCAATGTCGCAACGTAACGATACACAATCTCTGCTGCATAAGTACACACACCACACATATGGCTATGGCAACTCACGTTGGTTTTATTTACTGTTCGATTTAGATTTTGTCCATTATTACTGATGATGAATAAAGATAAGTAATGGCTCATAAATAAGTAAATAGAAAATTTAATTCATATAGCACATCACTGCCAAAACGTTTAAGGCTCTGTGATCATTACTATTCTGCACAATAGGTACTGACTGGTTCACAACACCTATTAATCAATAATAGATGTAAAATTAATTAGCCCCGTACGGGACTGATGGTCAACTCTTCACAAATGACGTTTCTGCCAACTTCAAAGTTACATGACACAAAAACTAGGCCAAATATCAAAAATCCAGCCCGATCAAATTTAGATATTGTGCCCTAGTTTAAGAATCCGTGGCCAGTTGCCAGCTCCCATTGTAAATTGCGAAGGAGATAGCTTATGAAAATGGCCGACTTTACAACTTTGGCGGGCTCATGGCCTTGACCTTGGATCGGGTCATACTGCATACCATCATGCATCAGTCATCTACCTCTACCTACATGCCAAATTTCGCTGAAATTGAAGAAATTTTTTGGACGGACAGACGTACGCACATACGCATGGATGGACCGACATTTGACACTGGCTTTATTAGGTCGAGTCTGTCGAAGAGTCGACCTAACAACTTAACAGTTTAAAACACCGTGTTAGAAGCCAAATCACACGTCTAAAAAATCAAAAATCAATTTTAGGATTCAGTTGGTCACTAGGCTTCCAACACAGATGCTCACAAATTACTGCAACTAAAAATGTGCACTGTGCTGTTTTTAAGTTGCTGCAAACTCACATGCTGCAAAGAATCCTCAGTGAAGACAAATCGAAGCAATGTTGCTGGATAAATTAATGCTATTTATTTTTACTTTAATTTAGCTTTCGTTTGTGCTTTGAAAAAGGGATGACTGAAAAACAAGATAGTTTGACATAAAATAATTAGTGTTAGATCAATTTATTAAATTAATTTTTGAAGTCGTTCCAGATTCAGAAAAAAATTACAGTGCATGGTAACAAGCCTGTAATTGTAAACAGCAGAGTTCACCCCAGTGGTGCCACCTGGCAAACCCGATGAAACATACGCGTCGACTTTGATTCTGGTCCATTCGCTCCATCATGTGAAAACATAACATCATCCACAAAACCAGAAGTACATAATGTATTTGGAGATATGCCGTCAAGACCAAGCCACGGCCACAGGTAAAATGTATAGAAAATTTGGGATGTGGTTTTTGAAATATGCGAGCAGAGACCAGCAGACAGACAAACTGACACAGAGACACACTGATCACAATACTGGGGGTAAAGTAAAGATATACACAATAAGTAAGTAACGGCACTATGGCTTCTGTTGCTAATATTTTAATTCCTGCCAGGAAATGAATGTAGAACATCTCTGTATCATTTACTGTCATAAGGAAAATGTGCTGGCTTTTACCTATTTTGGGTTAATATTATCAACTAATACCACAAAAATAGTTAATTAGCTCAAGAACTGACTAAAAAGGTTGACCATAACCCTCGGACATAGCAGAAAATGTAAGAAAGCCAGTTTACCACCATCGTGTTTGTACAATATATGGACACTCAAAACACAAACTGACAAGTAGGAAAATGTGCTGCCACCTGCTAAATACAAAAACATTATGGCAACTTCATTATCGGGTATCTTGTAGTGACAACTATGCAATCCATCCGACAAAAGAGAAATGTAATGGAAAGGTTAATGTTCAATATCTTACCAGAAACTGACAAAGAACAGCTGATGAACAGAAGAAGTGTTACTGCAGTGGACGTGCAAGTCCAGTTCATCTTCAGTTCACCTGTACAATGCAAGGTGCCAGGTACAAGGTACAAGGTGTCGCTCTAACAAGACGTAACCATTCTTGGACGCCATGCAGTGGCCGCCGGAACACTGGACTGCCCACATGCGCCCGGCGGCCAGCAGCGTTACCAACAATGATAGACAATGCCGACAGATGACTGCATGTAAAACAATACTGGCCCATTAGTTGGGCCAGTAAAAATACCGATATAAAGATTCAGTGATGTTAGGTCTTGTCCTTGGCCTAAATAGGTATTAAATGAATGGAATATTTTGGTTGATGAAAATTATTGTCAGAAATCTCTAATCTGGGTTCAAAAGAAAACTACATCGCCATCTTAGAAATATTAGGGGATTGAGCTTCTAGCTTTCTTCCCCTTGGCCGTGGTTACAACGCTGCAAAGTACCCACAGGGATTGCGTAATGAGCAGTCACCCACCCCCAAATCACCCTAACCCCTGTTCTCTTCTTTAGCCATCCTTGATCTGAGGTTTGGCCACACCATGGACGTACTTTCTCCATTCATCTCTGTCCTCTGTCATTCTGGTTGACTCTTCAACTGGGAGTCCTCTCCACGTATTGTTGATGTTGTCCATCCAGGCCATGCGTGGTCTTCCTCACCTGTGTGCGCCTGGCATTGTTCCTTGCATTATATCTTTCTCCAGGCAACTCCCTTGTTTCCTCATGGTGTGACGATGGTATGCTAGCTTCCTTGCTTTGACAGTATCTAGTTCCCTCTTTACTCCAGCTTGCCCACCTGTATCAGGCTGCCAGTCAACTCGTCACACGACCAACACGTCATATGTGACGAGCTGACCTTTTAATTTTACACAGCGCGTGACGAGTTGACCACACGGGTGTGACGAGTTGACTGTTAGTGGGATGAGTACTTGGTTACA
>Ga0209363_1001204_pt1 | contig 12027 bp, 7 predicted proteins | sample WorMetexBAHAMAS3_FD_187385 | JGI IMG/M metagenome (GOLD analysis project Ga0209363, IMG submission 187385) | Marine gutless worms symbiont microbial communities from Max Planck institute for Marine Microbiology, Germany - Inanidrilus exumae... | ecosystem: Host-associated > Annelida > Digestive... | reverse complement strand
GTAGTAACAACGTAAGCCTATATGCATCTTGCACCGTTTCCGAGATATTATCATTTTTCAGTATACTTGACTACATACGACCTTAAGAAGTCTATCGGTTTCGATAAGACAGTTGAAATTACAGGTATGCTTTCCGATTTATGCGTATAAACGTACTGTAGTTAATATGCGCTATATTCCCCGAGGTATGGGAATTAGAAAGGTTTCGATCAGCTAAAGTGATCTCCAAGGTCACTCCAGTCACTGATAATGGCGTCTATTAGTCTTGCATTGCTACTGTCTGTGTCTTGTACCGTTTCGAAGGTATATGACTTATTTACCAAAATTTGAGGGCTCGTGACCCTGAACACACTCATTCAGGTGTAATCAATCATGTGTGCGCTAATATTCGTTTCGGTCAATCTGTAGACCTATACCAAGTCTGAAGTACCTATTCTCATCCAGAGATGAAAGAAGATTGAAAAACGTAAAAATAGCGGGTTATTTGGGGCCATTTGGGGGTGATCAGTGTCAGTCAGGGTCATCGGCAATGTCACAGTTCGATAGAACGCATATAATTTCCTATTCACCTTTCACAGACACAATGTGTCTGTTTTGTTATCTTTTCTAGACGTGGCGAGTTATTTGTCAAACGTCGCAATGTTTTCGACCAAACGCTCTGCTGCCGCCGCTGATTCGCACGCGCTGTAACAGGAACGATCATGGCGTACAGTTGTACGAAAAACGTCAGTGCTGCAGGTATAGTAAACAACAGTAAACAACCATCACTTATCCACTATCCAGTAATCGGCGTTGTTGATTATTTGTGAATGGGTGATGACGTCACGGTGTGTGGGCGGAGCGATCGCGCCTAGCGCGTGTGTATTACTGCGTGTGGTGTCGATTGCCAAAGTTGCGAGCAGAGGTCACGCCTTGTTGTTGTTGCCTTGACGTTCGTATAGCCTAGTCCTCGTGACTTGGGTGAAACGACGCAGTTACGATAATACCGTATATCTTCTAATAGAAGCCGGGTATCCAACAGTGATGTTAGGCCATGGCCTTGGCCTTGGCCATGGCCCGGTTGGCCAAAACTTAGGCCTTCTGTGTCAAGTCCTTATTTTTGTCTTGCTTGCACTTACGTTATCAAGCATAGCTAGCAAACACCAACCAACCTAGCCTATCTTACGTAACAATAATCAAACTGAGTATATGTAACGGGTACCCATTAGCCAGTAACGAGCACTCAAGCCACTGTTTCGTCGAATCTACTTCACCTTGGCCACATCAGCTCCAGTGGAACGTAATACACCGTGTCCCAAAAAAAGGAAGACACCATGCGGCTTCTTGTCGAATTATTTTGGGCACTTGCTAAATTTTGTACGGAGCTGAAATACTCTAGTCGGGAGTTCTGTGACAGCCACGATATATTCTAAAATCGTTTTCCACTCAGGGGATGGCCCGCCATTCCGGGGGGCCGCAATTCCGGAGGTCCGCCATTCCGGGCGTCAGCCATTCGGTGACGAACCCGATTTATGTGCGCGAGTCGCTACACTACCTTGGGAAATATTTTTGTTGAAAAAAATTGTCATGTTCAACAGGTAGGCCCCTATAAGTGAAATGAACCATAATTCTTCTTCGTTGATCCAGGAGCAAAAGTTAACGGCGCTTACTAATGTGACGTGCTCCTGTCACAGCAGCTGTTGCCCATGATGCGCAACGTGTTGGGCGAGTTCTTCATTTTTTCAACAGGACAACGCAAGCAACACCGGCTTTCGTTCCACCGGATCTATGGCCACCAAACAGTCCCGACCTCAATCCAGTGGACTACAAGATATGCGGCGGCGTCCAGGAGCGAGTCTACCAGTCACGGGTGTACAGCATCGACGAACTGAAGCAACGTTTGCTTCATGTTTGGCATGGCGTGGACCAAAGCATCATCGACAGCGCAGTTGATGAATGGCGTCTGCGTCTTCGTGCTTGTGTGCGAGCAAAGGGTGGACACTACGAGTACTTGTTGTGACATTATCAGTATGCTTATCTATACAACTATGTGACATGAAATGTTTTATGTTGTGTTAAATATGATATGATTTCTAAGGCTTACCTCCATAATTAGAGGTAAATTTGAACTTTTAACTTTCTCAAGGTAATGTAGCGACACGTTTAAGGTGTGGTGGGATCTTTAATTAGCACTGTGCTGCAAATGTACCGCTGAGTATGTCGGTGAAAGAATTTTGAAAATCGGTTAAGAAATGACAGAGTTGCGGCCATGAGTCTGGGGTTTGGGTCCGCCATTCCGGGGGTCCGCCATTTTTTCAACAGGACAACGCAAGCAACATCGGCTTTCATTCCACCGGATCTATGGCCACCAAACAGTCCCGACCTTAATCCAGTGGACTACAAGATATGCGGCGTCGTGGACGATGTAGCCGCATGATGACTCCACCGGTATTAACACCAGTATAAACATACATATGCTGGAAACTGTCATGTTTCTGAAATGCAACTGTGAATATTATTGTAAGACACTAAGAGTTCCAAAAACGACTTGGACCGGTGTGCCGAGTGACTGAATGTGCAGCTGACTGACACAAACAGTGCGTGTTGTTACCTGGTTTTGTGTGACGTGATGCCGGTAGCTGTTCAGCGGCAGTTCGCCGATTTTATTTCTAGGTTTGGAGTGAAGACTAAAGGGTTATGCCCCATTTCGCCGAATCCAAATTCCCGAAAACCCGTGTCATTTACTTATTTTCCTAAAGAGGAAATGCCGATGACGTCAAACTAAACTGACCCTAACCGTAACACTAAGGGCGTATTCGATTATAGAATCCGGATTTGGATTCACAGAGAATCTCTCGGGCAAGCGGATTTAACTTTTATTCGTAAATAGCGATATCGCTAATTCCAATTAGCGATATCGCTATTTACGAATAAAAGTTAAATCAGCTTGCCATAGAGATTCTATGTGAATCAAAATCCGGATTCTATAATCGAATACGCCCCCAACCCTAACCGACACAGTAACGGTAATATTTTTACGCGCATTTCGTTGACACCCATAAAAAGTTGTATCGCATTAATGAAATGAATTAAAAATGAAAATGATGGAAAGAAAAGCTTACACGGCATTGGCGAAACGGGAAGACACCGACTAAAGAGGTTTCTTGATAGCCACGTAAGTCCTCATACATCAGCTGTCCAGCATTGGCAATGCTGTGGTCCATGGGAATTACGTGTCTGTGGCCTTGGCCTTGACACTTGTGGCCTTGTTAACACCACTGGTCTCCAATACACGCCGGGGGTCCAAATCATGTGACAGACAGAAGCCGGTGCTTCTACTAGAATACACGGAAATCGCACTGGCCTCGGAAAAATAATGTTACCGAGCGATGTTACGCTAGCGCGCTATATGCTATGTTCTGTCTGTGTATGCGTCACAAGTGTTCTATCAAAATGGCTAAACATTATCGCGCAGACTACACGTGTACGATAGTTCATAGATCTAGTTTTATGGTGCCAAGGACCTCGGTGAACATTGACTGGGTTCCCCCCGAAGGTGCGCCAAATACATGTAGATAATGAAAAAGTGCGATTTTAAGGGTCATGTGGCCTCTTAAATTTTGGGAAATAACTGATAATATCTCGGAAATGGTACAAGATAGAGACGTTGTTACTAAAGGTTTAGGCCTACCGTTACTAAAGGCCACTGATATATCGAATAGCAGCAATTCCGATGACCATTCACCCATTGCAAACCTTTTCGTGTGAGGTTTTCGGCCAGTTGTGCTGCAGTTGACAAGATTTTAACTGACACAGCACATGACACGGTTCCTCTGCGACAGCTGAGCTTCTTGTTCTCCAACACCGTTTACATTCATCAGCGGATTCTGGACCACGCTGCAATGCTTCAATGCCTTCCAGTTCCGTTTGTTTCCGCTTACATTGCCAAACACATTTCTCACGAAGCAAATCGAGCAGTGAAGTACGTGGCCTGGATAATGTCTCCAGAGTTCGCTCGAATGTTTTTTTCAAGAGGCCGTTGTATCAGCGGGACTAATGGACAGTTTCCAGCAGTACTGTCACTACTGTGCCGTATGTGTCGTGTCATAACCAGTGTTTTTTCTATACCCCTGGGAAGGATTTACCACTACAGCCCTGACGTAAACAAAACAAGAGGCTCCGTTATCGCATCGCCTGCGCACACTGCAAAGATGCGGCCTATTTCTAGAGATGTTGCACGTGATCTATATGTCTGTCTGTCTGTGTCGGGCACACGGATGAGCTGTACAAAAGCAGCTGAACCGATCGAGATGCCGTTTGAGGGGAGACTGGTGTAGGCCAAAGGAACCACGTATTACATGGGGGGTCAAGATCGGACGAATCCATTCGCCGCCGCAAGGGGCGACAAGACGATGATGCGGCTTCTTGCCGAATTATTTTGGGCACTTGCTAAATTTTGTACGCAGCTGAAATACTCTAGTCGGGAGTTCTGTGACAGCCACGATATATTCTAAAATCGTTTTCGGCTGGAGCTCTGCCCCAGACCCGCTGAGGTAGCTCATATGACGCTGCTACAGACTGCTAGTCGGATAGGGATGGGACACCCCTCCCGTATTCCAGCCCATCGACGCCTTCTCAGCATCTTCGGCGCTTCGCCTCACCATGTGAACGCATGCTTTTTTGCTCCCACAATGTCTTTCCTGGGTAAAAGCCTGCCACGTAACAATTGTACGCGATATTGGCAGTGGACTTATGCCTGCATTTACGGCATACATGTACGTTTGACGCGGACCTATGTTGCGTACAATACGTTATGCTGGAAGCTGGACATAAGCCCAAACCAATCCAATTATTCAAGGTCGGAGTCTATACAGACTGCAACAAAGCAGACCGTCAGCGGGCCACCCCCGCAGCCCCGGCGTGGGCCAAAGGACGATAACAAAAGTTCGATGTGACATTCTAAGGCCGCGATTGATCGGTCAAAATATCGTAACCACAAATCAGTTTCGCGAAACTGGTGGAACTTTGTTGAAGCAGCGTCGCCGGTGAAAATAAATAACGCCGACATCAGCGATAGACGTTGTCAACGAAGCCGGGAATGTGGTGTTTAGGCTATATATAAATGGTGCACATGTGAAGTATTTCCGTGTAGTAGTAGTAGTAGTAATAACAATAATAATAGCTTGTATTTCGCCAGACTGACTCCAGAGGCACTGAATGCGAATTGAACACACATAATGTAGCCTATCTGAACACCGATATGCCTAAAATTATTCACGCATCTTGCATGTTGCACATGGTTAGTCTGTTGCCATGCAAAAGCAGTTTGTGGCTGATATAAGCTTATATGTACAGCGAAACTAAAAATCGGAAGCCGGTTTCGACAAATGGATCACGGCATGCGACACAATAGTCGGCTCGACGACCTTGGCCTTTACCAAACTCCATCTCGCCGTTTTGTTGACATAAGCTTTGTCTGGAGAATTCGCACCTCAAAATTTAGCGAAATGTATATAGGCCTACCGTAGTTAAGTTATTCTCTTTTTTGTTTGCTTCTTTATTTGTTCATTGTGTATTTGTTTTTTTTTGTATTATTGCTACCATTATTGGAGAAATAAAGATATATAAAGTACCATGACCAGCTACGCCCCTCCCCAAGTTATTCACGAGGAAGAAATGCAAAGGTCGAGGCGACACGTTAGGCGTGTGCAAAGCCGTAAATTAAGAATTAATTTACGGCTTTGGGCGTGTCGCTCGCCGTCCATTCACGAATCACGAGACGACTACGACGTTGTCGTTGGACAGCGTACTCCGCGGGAAACTGGCACTCTGCCAGCACACTTCTGATTACTCACTCATTCACTCGTGCCGACTGCGAGAGGATAGCGCCATGTCAGGCGATCAGAGCTCTTCAATGAAACCAGTCACTACTGCGTACTGACGACCGCTTCCGAACCAAGTGATGCGCTAACGTCAACATTTCAAACTCGCACTAAGATATTAGCCATACACGAATGCTACGCAGTATGCGGTCAAAAACCACTTCCCAGAAATTTACAGAAAGTATGGACAAAAATCTATATCACAAAAACAATCAAATCTATTCAGTTAGTGAGTCATTGGTGAAAGCTGAATATATGCATAGTGTACATTGTGTGTACATTATTATTATTATTATTCAAGAAATCGTACACTAAGTACACATTATTGTTTTTTATTTATATTTTATTTAATAGAAAATATAATAGTAAGCTGATGTTAATGTATCTCACCATAGCCAGACTTATATATTTTATTTGTAGACACAGATAAAATAAGCAGCATGTAGAACAATAAAATGCAATAAAAAGAACTGAGTTACTTTTGTAGTTATTTCCATGTCTTTGTTTTTGTGTTGTTATTGTAGCGTAGCCTTGTGTTTTTAGACTATGTTTTACTGTAATTATTGTATTGTTGTGCTGCACTTGTTGCGAAATAAAGTAATATATTATGTAAATAATAAACATTTAAGTGAAGTGTATATGAGCTCAGAAGCAAACCTGTTAGTTATTACGCTAGCCGCATCTGTCTGGTATCTGTATGTTGAATCTGTTCTTCCGTCTGTCCGTCTGTTTCATCTTTTTTCCAACGTTAATAGGGCGCGCCGCACTTACTCAACGTGACTCACCAGGGGAAGCACGTTACGCGGCCAGTGTACATTTCCGTCTGAGTATTAGACGACATTGCTAATATTTACTGATATTTAAAGATTGTAATTAATCAAACATTTTTTATTGATTACTAAAATCAAGGCTTTAAATCGGAATATCGACCCGTCACTAATTTGTAGTAGTAGGCCTACGTTGACACTGTGCTGAGTGCTGCGAACGAGTCGAGAAGTTTGGAAGGTCAGACGGCACAGTGCAGACGGTATAAAGATAGCTGGCGGGACGGCCGACCTGCAGTCTCTAGAACGCACCTGCGATTGGGGGCGTGGCTTATTGGCTGGAAGTGTCTCGCACGACGTGACGAAGCGGTAAGTTTCCGAAGAGTTCGAATCTCGCGACGACACGTGGAGCGAACGGGTCGTGAATTGATTGCGGGAAGTAGTAGCCAAGTATAGTCCACAGACGGATATAGACGTCATCGCTTGAGTGTTGTTAAGAAGATGACCGATCGAGACCGTTGGCTGACGGTGCTGGCCGTGGTACTGGTGGTGGCCTGCATGTGCCAGAACTCCGTCGACGCTTCGGCAACGAGGAACCGCAGACATCGAGGATCTCGACGCTCGAGAGCTGACCCTAACAGACCGGTAATGTCACTGTAACCTAGCTACCACCCTAGCTGTATATAAATATTAAATACTGCTCCGGCCTGCTGCTGCGGCGCTAAATTCAATTAAGGCCGAGACGTGACACGAGTTGATTATAGCCCACGTACGTATGGGCGTTAAGCTTCCAGTTCAGAAATGAATGTACCGTATTTCCTGTAATAGAAGCCCCGGCTTATATTGGAACAATAGTGTCAGACCCCCCGGCTTCTATTAGAACCACCCGGTTCACCGATGAACATGGCATTATTTAAAACACCAAGATTCTTGGTTTTATATTTATTACTGCAATACGAAATACCCGGAAGGCTATACCGCCGTTCTGCTAATCACGCAATACGCACGAATGACGCAATGCACCAACAGTGCTACGGGGGATGTGTGTAATTAGTTCTATGATATTAGCCTTTAGACCCCCCAGCTTCTGTTAGAGACCCGGCTTCTATTAGAGGAAATGCGGTAGCTGTACTTGTATGGCTAAGTTGATTACGTGACTACGTTGTTTTTGACGGCCAACATGCACTCTCGGTTGTTAAGGTGGCTCGACATCCGTCAATGGAGACTGAATGGAAATGAAAGACGATTGTTGTTTTGTAATTTTTGTGTAATTTTTGTCGTAACGTCAGCTGGCTCTAGGCATAACACAGGGCAATCAAGGTTAGCAGACTTCGCCCCTTGCATAATATCAGGGCAGCGTCACGTAAATTATGATGTCATTGCGAATTATTCGCTTCCACCGACAAACTACCTCCCTCAGCATATCCTACATCGTGTTGGAAGAGATCTCTAAAAATAAGGGACTTTCCAGTGGAACTTTGTCTCCAATTGTGAATTTCACTGCTGTTTTCGCCACGTCGATCGTCCTAAGTGTTAACTTAGTTTGACCGACGACTGTCGCCAGTTTATCACACTGAGCATCCACGTTTGTTTACGATGGGCGTGACGCCGTAACACGACAGCGCGTCGCGCGGGTTCGTCTGCGACAGCTGAGACTTGTAAACTAATTCTGATGTTTTAAACTGAAGCGTAAATCAGACATAAAACTCGTTTTAGACCATCGCTGAGATTGACTTTGATTTTAAACAGTTTAAAACCGACTTTAAACCGAATTTAAATTTAATTTTAAACCTAGTTTTAAAGATATAACCGGAGTCTACAAGCAAAAGGTGAAGTGAATTCGATGTAAAATCAAAGTAAAAATAGTTTAGCAAAGCAGCCAGCCTGAATTCACTATAGGCCTATACATGTTGGTTTTAATACTTTTAAACTGCGTTTAAAACAGAAGTTTCATGTTAACTTCGGTTGTAAACACGGTTTAAAACCGTTCTCATGCAGCGTTACTTTACTTTTGCATAGTGATTAGTATTTAAACAGTTTTGGTTAAAAACTAAATAACTTTTATTGACGCATTGTTATTCGCATGCACGCGAATATGCATACAAATCCTATATAGCGTTTGACTTCGACACTGAAAGGTGTCGTCTGTCGCTTTCAGTCCCTGGTCTATACGCAGGCGGGAAGTATATATGTAAATGACATTACTTCGAAGTGCGATTAAGACGAGTTACGGCAAGGTGATTGGTTATTGCACTGGCCGCGTATAGGTCTGGCGTCCGTCCGCCCGTCTGTCTGTCTTGTTGGCATATACTCACCCTGATTCAACAGGGGTGGGGGGTAGCATGCGACGCGGCCAGTATATCTTTCGGCCCGACAATAGGGAGGACCGACATATACACCTCTATAATATTGTATTTTACTGACTATTTGTCAATTATCGAACACAAGTATATCGAGACGTGGAACGGTGATGTCTGTAGTACTACTGGATGTGTCCGGACGTGCGGTGTCCGGCGGTGAGTGCGGACTGTCAGACGATCGAGTACATCGTGTTTCAGTACGACTACCAGGTGCGAGGCCGCGTCATCAACGTGCGCTGTGAGAGCTGCGAGTACTGTCTCGACGCACCGTCCAACGTGACGGCCACCAGTCGTCGTCGACGGTTCGCCAGTCGCTCGACAGATAGCTCCAGCAGCCGCACCGCAGCCGTGAGTCTCTCCAAACGTTCATGTCTAGTCGTATCAAAAACAGCCCAACAACTGCTGGGGTGGCCGACCGTAGCACAGTGAAAGCCAGAATATTTTCTGAGTCCAACACCCCACCTCCGTGGAGGCAGTGGAGCTTCTACGGGAGAGACACGGGGACCATGCTCCCAGAATTTGGTCTTGCCCCCAGGTTGCCCCCGTCACTTTTCATACACTACGCCTATAACGTGCCATATACCACGGAACTAGGTGCTCCACAGGTCGTGTAAATTAACCACAGCACATTGCCCCACATTTTACGCTTTTCTCAAAAATTTTGTCACTTTTTGAGTGCTAGAAACGTCACTGGGGGAGGTCTTGTCTTTCGTGGACGAATCCGAAGTGGCTGTTCTCCGTGGTAACTGTAACTCTAACAATAAAGTTAACTCGATCCGTTTACGCCAATACAATACGTCGTATACCGGTACATTACATCATCGTCGCACACGGACAGACAGACAAGCTGTAGGATAAGCTGAACCGTTGCTACGGTCGGCTAATAACGATCATTCAAACGCGCCGCGTGTGTAACATAACGAGTTTTGACACTGCTTGTTGAGCCGGGCATTTGACCTCTACCAAATTCTGCCTCACAGATGTTCCTCTTTAGGCAAACGTTTCAAGAACCCGCTTTAACCTGAACATTTTCTGGCAAAGGAGGTCAGTGAAACAAAATCAAAAATGCTGTAAGATATCAAACCTGGCTTCAGTTTTTGTTTTTGTTTTGTGTTATAGTATATTTTGTTATGGATGCATGTTTGCTTTTGTTGTGTTAGACATGGTTTGTCAGTACTACTGTACTAAGCCGTAAGATTGACTGAGAAAACGTCTGTGAAATAACCTATTTTGTGACGGGTGGGACGTAAAACCTAAACTCAATCAGTCAGTGCAGAGCTAAGTGGCGATGTATTTGGTGGCAGTGTGCAGCGATTCAATGTCCTCCACTGCCGCACGGCTGTCAAGACGAGAGACTAACAGATGTGCTTGTCGGAGGCGCTACCTGCAAGCGCTGTCCCGCCTGTTATGACTCGACTATCTTCAATACGGTCAACGCGTGACATCAGATGACTTCCGCTTTCTGACGTCGTCGTCGCCATTTTCGGTCGTCGGCGCGGGATCGTTTCCGATATATAGGCCAATGTGCGTAGCGTGATGCGATCGTTAGAATTGCAGGAAAACAGAACGACGGCAACCAAAGTAACCGGGTGGGATATACAGGAAGGACAAGAATATGGAGTCGTGAAAGGATGACAGCGTTTTTTCGGTTCCTCTTATTCAAAGCGGAAACCTGTGCATGAACAACAAACGTCTGGGTGTGGTTAGTTGCCTCTCACGTCTTGGCAATCCATCGATCTTAGACTCCGGTTCCATAACTACGTTCCAACCACAACAGGTCCACCAGAAACTGGCCCAATGAGTCCTTTTTAGAAACTAGCGGGTCGGAAGTTCTTTTGCGCATTGTTGCTTACTGCGGAATGATGACCGTGTTTCCTGCAACGCTAACGATAAGTTAAGCTGGTTAACGGGTTTGAGTCGGAAGTAGAACTTGACTGTTGCTTTACTTATTCGTATTGATCCTTTTTTCGTTCGTCTGATATAGGATATTTATTTTGTTTTTGTTGAATATTTATGTAACTGTCCCTGCGTTAGGAGTAATTGATGTGCAACTGGATAGCAATAAAACGTGGCGTATTCATTTTACAAAACCTGACCAAAACTGTTATGCTTTCATAGTTTTTTGCATTCAGCTGTACAACTCTGAAACCAGTATCACAAAACTACAAAACCGTCTGAGATGGTTTCGACGCAGAGGCGGATTAAGGGGGCTAGGAAACCCTCTAGCGCTTTCCATCGTTGTATAAAATCGCCGTCTATCATGCGACGTTCACAAAATATTTAGTTTTCTTTCAGTGTACAGTATCATTATCAGACGATCCTGACGCTCGACTACCTTGGACCTGCGGGAATTCCGTCCCTCAAGACTCCTGATGAATCACTCTTCTCAAATCTTTGATCCGCCCCTGAATCGGAACTACAATCCTTCGGGGGCTTCGAATGATTTCTAAATGCGTACACCGTACAGTAGTGTGGTATTAGCGTTATGAGTGACAGCGACAGGTCAACACAGTTTTAGCAGTAAGCAAAGCACGCGAAAGTCTTAATGTTTTAATTTATTTACAAAATGCTGTAGTGACTGTTTCGTTTTTGATTTGTTTTTGGTGACATGATATTATTGTTTTGCTGCCGTGTGTTCGAATCGGTGTGGAAATCAGATGGACCGTTGCGCATTACAGATTCGACGTTATGTAGGTTCTATTCGCGATCTGATGGGTAATTTTCTATATACTGTTTTCTGTTTTGTTTGCAAACAAATAAAATTGATTGTGTGATCATTCTTGTGTGCTCATGCTTGTGCTTTGAAACTGGGAGAGTATTTGCGCAATTTGTTGGGGGTAGTACTAAAAATCGAAAACTAGTTGGGTTAAGGTTAGGGTTAATAACTCAACCCCCTTAACCCTAACCCACTCCTTTTCGCTGCGTGTAACTCGTTTTCGCTCGTTTCCACGCCTTTTTCGACCCTTTGGCGAGTATCGCTCGTTGTATCGTATGGTCCCTGTGCAGAGTTACTTGTTTTAACTCTTTTTCACTGTCTTTCGT
>Ga0209363_1001203_pt1 | contig 12033 bp, 11 predicted proteins | sample WorMetexBAHAMAS3_FD_187385 | JGI IMG/M metagenome (GOLD analysis project Ga0209363, IMG submission 187385) | Marine gutless worms symbiont microbial communities from Max Planck institute for Marine Microbiology, Germany - Inanidrilus exumae... | ecosystem: Host-associated > Annelida > Digestive... | reverse complement strand
CATATTGTTAGTATGTTATTTTTTACTTATATATTTTTTTTGGTTATTCTGTTCTGTCTCTTTCTCTCTTTTTCATCTATTCTTTTTTGCTGCTGTATTGTTCTACGGCGAATAAAGTTGAATATAATATAGTTTATTATGCGTGTCAGTGTCTCATTCTGAAATAGGCGCTTCATTTGTTTTCAGCAATTCGGTCCGATCATAGACGTCGAAATTATTTTCAACGAAAGGGGCTCAAAGGTATTCATCTATGTTTTGAAAAATTGTCATGTTCTTGACGCAGCTATTCAGGTAGAGAGCAAATATAATTGACTATCGTATGTGTGCTTTGATTTTTAAATATATTTTACTGGATTAAATGCGACAGTTTTAACTTTACAGAAGTGAATACGCGATAACAGACGCAGAAAACCTTGGCTAGAGAGTTACACTGAACATCACCTGAAACTGGATTTCTTCAAGAACTCACGGCAGGCCTATGGCCGCCGGACTGACAGGCCGGGCAGGCGATGAGATACGCGCCCTTCACTGACTCGTTAGATGAATGAAAGTGACCGAGCGACATGTCGCCAAGAATTCAAAAGTACATTCGTGGCGATTTGTCGGCCGACATTTTTTTGTGACGCCGGACTTGTCGCCGTAACTCGACGCTTATCTGTCGCACCGACAAATCGTTGTGTCTGAACAACGCTTAAGGCGAGAATCATCCGTCGTATATGGGTGCAAATTATTGTGATCAGCGTGTCCCAGGCCAACTCAGCCTCCTACCCTCTGTGGGACGGGAAATGAGTACCAGCCAAAATGCGGTGATGGGGTGCGGCAACGGCGTAAAGGCAGTATGGCTCTTTCCATTCGTGGATAAACGTGTGGGTGGCAGGTAAATCTGTGTGATCCCTCGTTATCACGTGTGTCCGTTCGCGAGCAGTTAGTCAATGCGTTGTTCGCTGTGCAGGGATTTGGCTTCGTAACATTCGCGAACAGCTCCGACGCCGAACAGGCGAGAGAGAAAATGAGCGGAACGGTTGTCGAGGGCCGGAAAATTGAGGCACGTCAACATTTTTGCTATTAATTGATGATGATGGTTATTATTATTATTATTATTATTATTATTAGTCCGCATCACCAGCAAGCAGTGCATAAGATGTTGGTCTATTTCTACAGATGTCGCAGGTAACGTGGTCTGTGTGTCTGTGTGTCTGTCTGTGTGTTGGTCACACAGATGTGCTGTGCAAAAAGGCCGAACCGATCAAGATGCCGTTTGAGGGGCTGGACGAACCCATTCGCAGCCGCGAGGTGTGACAAGTCGGCGATGAGGCCTTTTGCCATAATACTTTGGAGTGAGACTTATTAATGTACTGATTATCGTGACACCGTGGCGATGGACGCTGCAGAGGCACTTTACGTATTACTTGTACGATAACATAGTACATAGATAACATAGAGTACAGGTACTCGTCTAGTGTAAGCGTTATATTTTCGTCGTGTAGCGGTCCACACTTACGCTGTGTATTGGATGTTACTGCATACAGGTAAATCACGCGACGGAAAGAGTGATGCCAAAGAAACAAACTCCTCATTCAATCGCGGCCAGTGGTATAGTATGCTTTACAAGGATTTCACTTAGTTTTATGATCGGGTTCACATAGTCACCCACCCGATTCATGATACACATGTCCCAGATTACCAGAAACAAGACAGAAAAAACTCAAAACTTTATGCGACCAAACCACGTTCGCTGAAATTTAGGGGTTTGGCTCCCGGACTATTATGGAGCAACACAGTGTTAACAACTACAACTGCAACAACAACGTTTATTGGATTTTGGTAGCCAAAGGCTAGATGAAGTAAACATACGATCACACAGTGAGCAGTCACACTTATAATACGCTGTAGGCCTTCATACATACATATGTCTTCTTGAAAGTTTTTTTGTCATTTGAATGTTTTGCTGTTCACGTATTTTGAATAGTTCAAGTGATAGGCTATGGTAAACGACATAAATTTCAGTATTGTAACAATGGAAAATTTTACTTGTAGAAAACTACATCTTATGACAAAATAAACAAGTATGTCCGTCCTCGTAATACTCCGACGGAAATGTACGCTGGCCGCGTCGCGTACTGACCCATGGCGAGTCACGTTGAATATGCCTCGCGCGCGCTATTAAGGTTAGTAAAAACGCGGAACAGACCGAGACGGACAACGGACGCCAGACCGTCACATTACGCTTATCGCTAGACGCGGCAGCGTTATAACCGCGTCTGCGATTCCTATTTTCACGCTGCATTTTATTATTACTCTTATTATTATTAAAATATTTGATCTGCTTATATTTATGTATTGATTTGAGACATTTGCAGGCTTTATGGACGTATTATGAGAGTAAATTCGTTTCGTCGTTGATTCACATTTGATCCAGTACGTTGTAAACTCTTGTTTATTACGCTGACCGCGTCTAACAGTAGATGTAATGTAACGATCTGGCGTTCGTCCGTCCGTCCATCCGTCCGTCCGTCTGTGCGTCTTGCTTTCTAACGTTAACAGAGCGCGCGGCGGCGCATACTCAACTTGACTCACCAGGGGGCAGCATGCGACGCAGCCAGCGTACATGTCGGCCCGACATTTAATTTTTAATCCCCCAATTGAACAATATTACTACACCGTTAAACATTTTTATTTTATAACTGGTGTATACTTAAGTATGTAACAGTATTTTACGTATGTATGCATATACTTGTATCATTAAATAGCTTGAATCTTTGCCGTTCGATCAGCGATAACGGAGTAACTGTGGACGGTGGCTAATTACGCTGTTAGTCGAGTTGAGAGACCGGTGATGAAGTATAGGTGATGATTGTTGTTGACCGTTCAGTTGCGGCACTGCAAGGCGCAGCTCTCACGGCCGGCGGCTTCATTCAGCCGACCTATATCGCCGACACCGGTGCTGCTGCTGCAGCTGCCGCTACTGGCCTCAGATATCCGTCATCTTTACTACCGACTGTGGTCGCTACCTCGAACGGCCTTCAATATGCAATGTACGTTTCTGTCCTTTTTAGCCCGCCCGGTGCCGCCGGCGGGCTTATATTTTACCGATGCTACTTTCTTTAAAAAGAACGTCGTCTCTTTCATTCGACAACGGGTGGACTGTTGCGTTAACACCTTCGATGAAAAAATTACTACGGCTACAAATTTGGTGAACCTTGGTCCAGTAACCCGCATTTGCATGGGTGGTGAGTGCACGTAGGCTAAAATACGCTGTGCGCTGGTTTTTAAAGGTCAGTCGCTAGGTGGCAGTAGCTTAGCCAGTCTGTAAGTGAGTAACAAATGCACAGTGGCGTTTGCGCATGCCGGGCGGGCTACACGTTGGGTTTGCCGCGCTTTCTAGTTCTGTCTGTATTTCTGATGGTTCTGTTGACTGTTTGGTGTTTTAATGTTTTGATGAAATGCCCACAACGTTATTGGCAAAATTCGTAATGAAGTGCTTGCAGTTTCGGGGGCCATGAACGCACAGCTGGGTACGGAATAGAGTATCGACAGTCCACTCTGCCGTGCGAAATTTCATCCTCATCCGTGTAGTGTCGCTCCTTTGGGGCGAAAAACAAACATCGACCCATGATGCCACTTACATACTTTTGAAAATAAAAATAGAAAATTATAACAACTGTGCAAAGAATTTTGACGATAGGCAGCGTAGCGTGGCAGGGGACGGATGTTTCGCGGGGGAAACTTAATGTGACACCGGCTAGTCCGGAACGATGCAGTCGGTTTCAGCAGTAGCGCTGATGCCGTTGTTGAGTTTTGCAGCGTACACCGCAGCAGTGACTCATAGGCCTAATCCTTCTTAGTGGGCCGGTCAAACCCCAAAATTGCTCCTTTTCTTTGAGTATCTGAACCCCATATGCATGGTTTCGTGGGTCCACCCGAGTCAGCCATCCAAACGGCATCTCGATCGGTTCATCTGAGATCTGACTGTTTTTCGATTGTTCAAGATGGCGGCCGTCCACCATCTTGGATTTGTAAAAGTTCAAAATTTTAATTGTCAGTACAGTTTGGAGGGTCAATATGCGTAGGCCTAATCGTGCCAAATTTGGCGACAATCGGTCAAACTGTTGTTGAGATAAGGCGATTTTTCGCTTTTTCCAGATGGCGGCCGTCCGCCATCTTGGATTTATTTTGCGCGTGTTTGGACCACCCATGAAGAGTAGTTGGTGTTCTTAATCACTGTGTAAAATGTGGTTGGAATCAGTGCAGTAGTTTTTGAAAGATACAAGTTTTAATATTTTGCGTGTTTGGCTTGAAAATGCCTATTTACGCCCACAAAATGTTTTTGGGGATTTGATATGGCCCCCTAAATGGGGAGCAATGTCAACCAGTTCCCAAAAAGCACACCCTTGGGTGATGACGCGTCGTTTGAGCCATCATGCGTCAAAATCGTTCGAGAGGTCTGACCTCTAGAGGTGTTTCCGAAAAGGTATAAATAAAAATAATATTCGTTATATTTCACCCATTTGCACAGATGCCAGTGGGTGGATTTGCACCAAATTTGGCATAGCTGTAGAAGTTGTCGACATAATCGCCTGTGACAAATTGTTTGGCGATTGGTTAAGGGGTGTCGATTATGTGGGGATCAAAATTTGCCATTTCCCATTGACAAGGCCAGCCGTTAACACATGGCTGGCGATACCGCGCAGCACGTGATTTGGGTAAAATTTTCAGTTCTAGGGGCCCACAAACCATCTCTGCACCGATGGGGGTGTAATGTGGCCAAATTTCATCCCCATCTGTGCAACGTGTAGCCCCTCTGGGACGAAAAACCTCAAAATTGCCCCCTGGCCCCCTGAGTAACCGAAATACCGGCGCTATGCGCTGCGCGCAATGCTGCTGATAATAAAGCTTTGCTTCGATACAAGATTGCGGGCAGTCAGATTTACAGTCAGCTAAGCCCGCATCATCTCCCGTGGGGCATCTATCCGTCTTGTGGCTCAGTTAGATAGACATTGACTATGATGTTCTGAAGCACTCTGACCGCTGTCATGGTTGTCATTATTCTGTGTACGTACAGGGCTGTCTATCCAGAACAGCTACTAACGGATCGTCAGCAGGTTAGTGTGCATGTCCGCCGTCGGCCATTTTAGTGGGTTTAAATGTGCAATATGGCCAGTTAGCGATTATATTGCTTGTGAGTTATGCGGCGATGGTCTCCCTGTTAGTTAGACATGCGCACTTGCAACGGCGAATTACTCTTTGACCGAGTGGATTATGGATCCAGCCGTATTATTGAACGATAATCTTGTTCAACCGACGTCAAGTTGGCGACCTTCTAAATTAACTCTCAAATTGATACAGTCAGTCTTATCAACCATAGAAATGATGATATACAAGAGTTTTTATTTATAAACTTTGCAACTTTAACTGACTACATCTGACTACGTGACGGTTGGTTGCGACGTGGTACAGTGGTAGAACGTCGGTCTTTGGCCGACGAACTTTCCCTGTTTTACGCTCGACCTGCAGCTGATGGGTGACCACTTATGTGGGTAAACCGTTCGCTACAAGGTCAGCCTACTAGGCCAACGCAGCCTTTCATCCTTTCGAGGTCGATAAGTGAGCAGTGAGCTGTAATCGGATGTGCGCTATCTCGCTCGTGTAGCGCCATCTGGTGAATGGTTACGGAGTAAAGGCAGGATGGTTCATTCCATTCGTGGATAAACGTGTGGGTGGCAGGTGAAACTGTGTGATCCTCTAATATGTGCCATTCCTAAGCGCATTAGAGGTGGTTACGACGATGCGCTATACAAATCAACGTTTATTTACTTTACACTGGGTACTGCTGTCGTTTTTTACGTTTGCATTTTTGACGTTTTATCAACGTGTTAAGTTTCAGCATTTTGATTTGCTTGCTGCATCGATATGCAAATTGTGCATTTTTGATTATCTGTTGACGGCTGTGCGTCGGTGATGTAATGACTCTTAGCAAGAAGGCAGCACTGTGTTCTATCTGGTATTGCTTTCGGTCTGGATGTCTAGCGGGTACTTGTTTTTCGGCAGGTATGCGCTAAGCAAGAAGTATACGCTGTATGACACATATTTGCATTGAACATGGCATGAGGATGAACTAAAGACATATACAGTAACTGTCGCGCTTAAACGCAGCACTAAACAGAATGCTTTCTTTGCACGTTGGCAGCCGCAGTCACATCCGTGCGTTTTGAATTCTGTCTTATAAGCCGGAAAACGAAAAGATGACGCATAGCTCACAAAGCAGAGCCAGAAACCATCTCTGAGTTCCGGTTTGTCCGTCCAATGGTCGGAGCCGTTGCAAACACTGAACTACCATTAGAGTGTATAAGAATCTTCAAGCGGGACGTTTTTCAGACGTCAGCGGAGAGGGGGGGGGGATTTCGCGTCATTTCCACGGAAGAATAAACAACACAATCGTTTAAGCAGCGGACATCATGAATGTCGAAAATGCGGGAAAACCTTAGGACAGCCGGGACAGCGCCCAGGATGGTGGAAGATAAAAAGTTACGTCACTGTCACTTTTTGTATAGCGACAGTCGAAAATTTTCTATGGACATAGGCGTTCACTTCGGGAAGTCTTCTATTCCGTGGGCGGATCCGAACCTGAGACTAATACGAAATAGCTATCCTCTGTGGTAAAGCTCACTCCAAGAACCAGTTCGACCTCTTTAGGCGTTTAGTCACAACACCAGCACTGTGACATATACACACTATACACACAACCCATTGGATAATAGGTATCGTAACCACGGTCGGCTACAATTTTGTTTCTAAGTAAGTCACGTACATCTGTACTGACCACCAGTCTAGGAAACCGCGTATGAGTCATATGCCACGCGCCCATTTCCAGTTTCTTACAGTAGTCCAGAAAAATCACTCAACGTCATTTGATTTGTTTGCGCTTAATTTTTGAACGTATTCGCCACGAAGAAGTCGACCTTGTAATGCCATAACTGTCGAATATACATAATTCGACATTGCAAGTATGCATAGATTACTGCGTCCGTTCGTATTCGGCATTCGCGTAAAACTGTAAAGTAATGTTCTCACTGACGCGTTTGCGCGCGTTCGAACGCGGTCGACCGCATACGCACGTCGACGGCGTGCACGTCGTCAACGGCGTGCATATATACGCCGTTGACGATGTTTGAACATCTAACAATGCTAGATTTTTAGACCTTCCCCGCGTTCTACCGCGTCAGTGAGAACACTTTTTAATTGGTCAGATACTAGTAGGAAATTAAACACACAAAGACTCAGCAAAACTCTACTAATTCTAAACATCAGGGGTTGCCATCCTTAGTTGTCGACTTGTTTCATTCGTTATCTATGCCACTGATAGCGACAGGCACTGTTTTGACTGCCGTTTGTCTGTCTGTCTGTCTGACTGTCTGTATTTCTGTCTCTGTGTCTGCACAACTCAAAAAGTAATCAGCGTATTCTCATGAAATTCGGAGAATGGGTAGATTATGGACCAGACAAAAACCTGATTAGGGTTGGGAGGATTGTATTTAGGCTACCGTACCTACTGCTCATGGCCGTTATCGACAAATGGCATGGCAGAGGCAGCCGCCTCGTGTCATTCAGTCACCGCTGGTTTCTTTCTGCGGTGCGACGAACGAGGCGTCGATGTGTTGTGTGTGATGTCTGCGTATCGCTGTAGCAGGTCGTCGGTGCCGGAATGCCCGTGCATGCCGGCCATACCGCCGTCGCGGGACGGCTTGCTGGTCCGTCCGCCGCCGGCGTTGACCAGACGGCAGTCGCTGCGTACGCCGCGGCTGCAGCAGCTGCTGCTGCGCAAGGGTATGTTTAACCGGCTCCATCTCTCTCCTCTGTCTCTCTTCTCTTAACAAGATGCAGTCGGAGAGAGCAGACTTCGCCCCCGGTGCCGCTATCCTATTCCCTGCATTATATGAAAACATGACGTTATCCACAAAACCGGAAATACACAATGTATCACACTGCAGTCAGAGGAGGACCAAGCCACGGCCACAAGGGACATATACAGAAAATTCGGTGACATTTGGGCTGCAGTTTTTGAGATACGCCAGCGGACAGACAAACAAACAAACAGACAAACAAACAGACATGCAGACACGCTGATCACAATACTTCGCACCGCTACTGGGGGCGAAGTGTCTATGAAACGACGAAATTCAGTAAACTTACTGGCTGAGCACAGAAGCGATGTCCCTTCCCCATAAGTCTATCACTGGACGGAGAAAGGGTATGATCCAGAGAGTGAGTGATTCTCTGGTTAGCAATGGGAAGGACATCCGATCACAAAAACATTTTGTACCAATCAGCGTTCAGAATTGAGGGCCAAGGGCGCACCCAGCTTGCCTAACCCAGGTTCACTGTGTGTTTGCCGCCTTTTGTGGCTTGAATAAGTTAAAAGCATGTTATGTTTTGTCTATTTTATGTATAAAACTTAAATTACTGTCGTCTTTCCTGTGAATGGTAGTGCTAGTCTGATAGCATCTTCACGCGCCTCCGTATGTGTACGTTAAACTGCATAACGGTAACTGCGCCGGCGAGAAGTAGATTCTCAAGGCACATCACCACGCATGCAGATCACGTCGACTTTTAATGTCCAGTTTAATCGGATGCATGCGAAGTGTCGATGCGGATATGGTTCGCTGCAATTTCGTTCGTATTTCGGACGGCGTCGTTTTGTATCGTGCATGCTGCGCCTTGCTCCAGCATGTCGCCGACTACACGGCACTTGTGCCATGGGCGTGTCCACGGTTCAAAAAGTGGGGGACGAATCATGGCGAGCGCGAGGATCGAGGCGCCGAAGGTGCCCCCTCCCCACTGGTGGCGGGGTCTGGGGAAGGGGCAAGTTTTGGTGCATTCTTGGAGCTAATTTTATTGCAGTTGAACTGCCTGTATTACACGCATAAGCCGGTAAGCCTAGACTTTGGTTTGTAAAACCTGCTATTGCCTCATTGTGTGTCAAAAAAGTGGGGGGGGGGCTTTTGCATGACTGTCTCCCCGGCCTGAAATCCGGGGGACACGTCCCCTGTCCCCTGTGGATACGCCACTGACTCGTGCCGCATCATCGCATGCGATGTCTGTTGAAGTTCACTGTCAGTGATGCATGTTCAGCGGTTGCATGATAATGACGTGACTGTAAAGTTGCGTTCTCACTGCGGTGCCGTAGACGGCGATATATCGCCGCAGTGGGAACGCTACTTTAGTGGCGGGCTGTTACACACGAGGGCTGCATGCGAGTTGACACACAGACCTATACTTACAACGTTTACGGACAGCATCAATGTGTCATCAGAGTAAAATAGCTTAATACAATAATGTTATAGATTTATTTCGCGCCATTACTTACGAAGATGCAGAGGCGCTGATAAGAATGTGAAACTCTATTAACACAGTGCCAATTAGTTCTTGCGCTTTACTGGCCTTTATTGGAGAGTGATAGTATTTTTTATTTTTTTTCAATGCCCCCTCCCCAGACTCTACCCCAGACTGGGGAAGGGACACCCGTCCCCATAACCCACCACGTATTGCGCACCCCAGTTTGTTGGACCTGGCGACGCCCCTGGGAACTATGATACTGGTATTTTACAAGGCGGTGAGTAGGTGGGTGGGTGGCTTGGGTTGGCCTCCTTTCTAAAATTCTAAATATGTATTATCAATGGCTAATGGTTATGGTTTAACGGCACGTTTCACACTGATAGGATCATATAGTGCCCATAGGTTAAGTTTTGTTTTTCAGTATAGAAAAATTATTTCAAATATATATTTCAGACAGTTTGTCGGAAACTGAAATTGTACTTATTTCGACGATTATGCCCGTCGGATAGCCCGGACAATATTACTGGCCCGCCTGTACATAGTGTTGGAGGGCCAACTAGTAACGGTCGCTGACGTCTGTCGTCTGTCGGCGTCTGAACACTCGCATATGCAACGTAACTCATCAGGGGCAGCACACGGCGGGCCAGTAGTGTTACGTCCCGTTAGGGCGACACCTTTTTGTGTAGCTGTAACGCCATAGTGAACCTAGAGGTCACTGCTACTTAGGACACTAGGCCTGTAAATAATGTCAGTGTAATATAAAGTTGAAACTACTAGTGCACGTACATTGTATAAGGCCGACTCATTGCCTAAGCGCTCAGTGTTCATTGACATTGTTTGCAACTGTATCACTTTCTGTTACAAATTTGATGAGGAAATCTATTAGCATGTCACAAAAGCGCGAGAGGGAGAGATGTTAAAACATGTTGCAGTTCCTAGATTATAAAATTCATAATCCTAGTCGGCGACTCGAATTTTTTACACACACGCAAAAACAACTGAGGAAGTCGTCGATAATATTGAGGTCAGCAATTCTGTATGTCTGTCTCGCCGTCTGTTTGTCTGTTTGCCTATTTGCTCGCATGCGTCAAAAACACAAGTCCAAATTTCACCTAATTTTCTGTACATGCGACCTGTGGCCGTGGCTCGGTTCTCCTCTGGCGGCAGTGCAATATGTTAGGCCTATGTACTTTCGGTTTTGTGAATAACGCCATGTTTTCACAGGCCTAATGGAGCGAATGGGCCAGAATCAAAGACGACCCGTATTCTCGAGTTCGCCAGGTGGCGGCACTGGTGGCGAAATCTGCCGTCTCCGAATGCACCTCGTTTTCAAAGTTTTGACAAATAGTGAAAGGAATGGCTTACACATGGACATTTGTTACATCATCTGTATCAGAGATCACATAAACGCCAGTCAACGTCAGATATTTATGTGATCAGAGCATTGGACTAGCGTCAGTGACCGGTCGAAATGGTTGATTACGACTTCCCTCTTCTGCGGCATGATCCGACGTAATTTAGTATAACAGTCATGCAGTGCTGACGTTGAGTTAATAGTCTACTGTGTGACTGGTCATTTCACTACGAAACAGGAAATACGCACACATTCAGCTCACTCTGGCAGTTTATCGTCAACTATAGGCCCGCAGCGTCAGAGGAACGCGGAAAATTTTACCTAGTGTCGCTGTTTAGTTTCAATCTGTCTGCGGCTGTCGCGCTTCTCAGCAAAATCGAAAGTAGCCTACGTCACACTGCTATTGACTGTCGATTGTATTGTAGGCCCCTGCATGTATATGCCTCCAGCGTTTGGAACGATGCCTACATTTATGACATCAATGAAAATCACAAATCAAATGGCATTAAATGATTTGAGAATCAAGTCAGAGTCGCCGTCTAAAAATTAATTTAAATAATAATAATAATGAAATATCTGTTTAAAATCGTAAATTCATATGACTGGTACACAGAAAGTATTTAGGCCTACTCCCATTCCGTATATGGCAAAATAACCACACATTGTCCATACATTTACATTGTATCGGATCACATAGAATATCCCAATTTCTTATTTTTTGGGGTTCTCATATTCGAAACTCTCCAATGACATTTCAGTTCTAAACATTTTATTTAATACAAAAGCGACGCATTATATATCAGTTGAAATCATGTCATCTGCTGCACAGCTGTATGAAAAGTCGCATATGAAGGTGAATAGGTGAATATACATCGAAGACAATGCATGCTACATTTACCGAGGTATGTAAATTAGAAAGGTTTGAAACAGCAATCCCAAAATTGAAAGAGGTCACATGACCCGGAACGCATCGTCGTCGGGGATAATCTTTCATGCGTGCACACTAGTACTCCTCGTATCCATCAGCACACAAAGATATTATGATTGCCATTTTAATTGGGCCCAAGATTTAACAAGAACTCATCAGGAGATGAGATAGCGAACGTGAACAATTTAAAGACGATATCGCACACACGTAGGCCTACTTCAAAATACCGAAAAAGAGACAAACCTACTTCGTTTAACAAATTAGACGATAGATAGGCAAGTACTGCGCATGAAGTCTTGAATTTTAGCATCTGCTAGCCTACAGAATTTCCACCTCGCAGTTATATAACATACCGGTGGCGTCGCGCGGTCCCTCTGCAGACGTTTACTAGTAGACAGTAATCGTAAATTGCCTATAG
>Ga0209363_1001202_pt1 | contig 12039 bp, 12 predicted proteins | sample WorMetexBAHAMAS3_FD_187385 | JGI IMG/M metagenome (GOLD analysis project Ga0209363, IMG submission 187385) | Marine gutless worms symbiont microbial communities from Max Planck institute for Marine Microbiology, Germany - Inanidrilus exumae... | ecosystem: Host-associated > Annelida > Digestive... | reverse complement strand
GGATACAATACAAGTTAGCACTGATGATGTTTCTAGTGCACAGTCACCAGTGCCCAGACTACATGAGTAACACTGTGTCACTGGTCAGTGATGATCCTGGACGTCGGCGACTCCGTTCAGCTACCAGTACTGATTACCACGTTCCGCGCACTAGAACCACATTCGGAGACAGGGCGTTCTCGATCGCCGGTCCGAAAGCATGGAACAACTTACCACAATCAGTCCGCTCTGCTGACAGTCTAGACAGTTTCAAACGAAAACTTAAATTTTATCTTTTTAACTCGTGTTTTAATGTTTGAACTGTTTATGTATGTGTACTCTTGTAATGCCTTATCGGCCCAGTTTTCCGCTGTATATAGGGCACTAAACTCCTATTTTATGATTATGATTTATGATTATGTATAAACAGCATCTTTTTCTATGCAGGAACAACACAATATTAATGCCAACAAGACTTTAACTGAGTCGCCATCGGAAGACTGGAAGAGGCCATCTGAACATGGTTAGATTATATGGTTGAAGACAGTCCCACATCCCACAATGATTCAAGCAGTCAGCATGGCTCAGAACCAGCTGCTCTGGAGTATGCTGGATGCATCATACCTGTCCTTTGTACAATACCATCTAGACTATGATAACTCTCTGCTCTATGGTACATCGATGAAAATCTCCATAAACTACAATGTGCATAAAATTCTTTATCTCGCATTATTACTGGTCAGCAGGACTGCTTGTCAGCACATTCATGACTAATTTACTTCCATCTGCTTCCCGTTCGGAAAATAGCTGATTTTAAGACTACTATGCTCACTTCGAAAATCTTGGCTATACATCATCCTACTTTTCTTTATAACACTTTGCTTCCACACTGTGCTCCTCCACCCTTCAAATTCTATACATGAATGCCGAGTTTGTTCAGTGTTTCTTCAGCTACTGTTCACTCAACTGACTCAAGATATCCCTGCCAGTATCAAAGCTTATGCTACAAAGGCGACCTTTAAACGTTGGCTTAAATGTCACTTCCCTAGTCAGTTGGCCACTCACGGACACAATCCATCTCTGTCCAACTGGCAACCCACCTTCACCTCTCATTCGAGACTTCCTCATCACTGTGCACTTTATAAATAAGATTATCATTCGAACATTGTTACACATTCTTCCTGGAACTATCCAGCAATAAAAATTACGACGATACTGTACTATACATTACCTCCGGGTTATCTACTAGCTGTCCCTTAGTGAGGCCCTCCAACATGGCTTTGTTCTTACGCAGATCTTCTTCTGACAAATGCTCGCGGCTAAGAAACACATAAATACAAACTACACAGTCACAAGCACCAATAAACAGAACAACAATAAACATGTTTTTTTGCTGAAGCATAGATGCCGATTATCACCATTTGACATATATCAATATTCATATTCCAGCCACATTATGTTACTGTGAAGATGGTCTTTCAATAATGGAATGGCAACTATAAAATAACAATGACAGTCCAATCACCTATAGTGACACTGAAATATACACACAATCCTTCACCTGGACTACATTGTTAATAACAACTATTAATCAAACTGTCATCATGTATGTATACATGTACTTCAAAGACTACAATGTTTATTATTATGTAAACAAAAACTGGCTTCAGTTTCTCTTCTTTGTAGAAGCTGCTGCTTTAAAACAGCAAATATCAAAATTTTATTCACAAATTCAAAGTACAGAAGCTAGCCATCACATTTATTTCAGTCAGCAGCCTGTCACAAATATAAAAGCTACTTTCTGTGCTTAGAATTTGGAGATAAAATTTTGATATTTGCATTATTAAAGCAGCGGCTTTTGCAAAAAAAAAAAAATTGAAGCCAGTTGTTGTTGATATAATTTTTGCCGTTTTATTACATAAAATAGTAAGCACAAATTTCTGCCATATTACGCCTTTTCCATTACGCTTAATACCTATCAAAGTAAATGATGACGTAACACTAGTGACGTAATTCTTCTATTCACAATCAATCCATGGTGCTGCCAAGAAGCATCTGATAGCAGAATACATGTTTTGCTGCACGCTCAATGCCAAGACGATTTCGAAGTCTGAGTGTAACATTTGTCTAATTTTGATTAACATGTTTGGCCAAAACTCTGGCAGAAGCCTGTTTCTGCCAAGATGGATTAAACTGGTTTAAACCACGATTTTAACTGCTGATGGCAGAAACTTGTCAACCGTGAACTAAACATAGATAGCTTATACAACAATGATCAGAATACATATCAAATCTATTTAATTCTAACCTTACGTCACCCTACCTTAACTTCAGTCATAACAGACTATCGTACTGGATTCAGCCGTGTGTGCACCTCTAACATAATCAAGATTACTTAAACCTCGATGTTTAGGTTTGATAGTGAAACCTTACCTAGCTTCTCCACAGTCGAACCCATAATATGGTACTGTATCATCTTAGTGAGACAACACCTCCCTAGAAAATGAAGTGGTGTTTCCTCCCCTTCCCCACAAGCTAATCATAGTGAGAATCCATATTATCATCATAATCCAAATGGTCAGTTACCGTTTTCTTGACTCCAATGTCAAACCCTGAAGAGTATAAAAGTTCGCTTTATACTTCCCAACCATTTCCTGCAACAGAAACAAAATTATATACCCTACGATGCATAAATAATAGAACTGACATTTCTTTAATATTATAAATGGCATTTTGTTGTTGCAATGTTGCATAAAATAAACCATGTAAACTCACAAGAAAGCTGAGCAGACTGTGACAGGTTGGTTGGTTGGTTGGGAGATTAATGTCCCCTTTCAGCACAAAAATAGGCTATATTGGGGACAAGGTCTTGGGTGGAGATTTAGTTCCACCAGGTTAAGGATGGCCAACGATACAGTAACCTTCTGACCTCGCTGCCTTTTCATTCAGCAATGACGCAAAATGGGAAAGGATGGGGAGGCTAATTTAAGTCATTATGCTAGCACCTACGACAAAGTGGAAACTAACCAAACACCACAAAACCTATTTATCAGTTGAATATGATATCGTGTGTAACTGCTGTTCATCAGTTCCTATAACATGTCAGTGCCTAATGACTCTCATTGCATAGTATCTTCCCATGTTGGTCTGGCTTTGGAATGCTTCACTTCGGTAAAACCCCAAAAAAGCAACCATGGACCTCCTGCCCACAGTACCAAATCTGCCCCTCCATCACAAGTAGACTGTGACAATGACAAACCAATACACAGTGCAAGAAAGCATAAAACATGCGCATCAAAATTCCCCAACTACTCCAAAATCCTCAAAGGGGGTATTACAGCAGCATACAAAAAGTGTTTCAAATATGGGGATGGGCCGACTGAAAATAAAATGTCTTTAGATGACGTCTAACAGTGGGAAGTGACTTAGTTTCACGAATACTGATAGGTAATGAACAAACAAACTCTTGGAGCAGATAATTACTAAGTATCTCCAAGTGACTGTATCCACATCTTTTAGTCAACAAATTACTGCAATTCAAATTCTAGATTATCCTAAAAATTTCACTACCATAAAGAGATGTGGCATAATTGATAGCAAACATGGTAAATGGTATTTCACCAAAAGTGTGATCAAATAAAGCGTCAAGTGTTGCAATACTACGTGACAGAAAAATTATATTATCTAGTGGTTTTGCTTTGACACTGCATTGGAAGCGGGCATCAATATTATAATGTGATGTGGTGGCCATTATACTATGATGTGGTGGCCAACGCAGCCTCCTACACTCGATGGGATGGAAAATGAGCACCAGCCAAAGTGCTCTGCGGCTGGGGAGTAAAGTCAGGATGGCTCATTCCATTCATGGATAAACGTGTGGGTGGCAGGTAAAACTGTGTGATCCCTCATTAACACATGCCAACCAGAGCGCTTTAGAGACGAGTATCGTACTCATCATAATGCACTGTATAAATTTCCTGTTTACTTTACTTACTTACTAGTTATGCAGCGTTTTCAACAAAGTTCTTTCTCAAAATGAGATATCTCTTTAAATAACTCCTTGAGAAGCTAGCTATAGTTCAGTGTGTGGGTAGTGTGCAAACTGAAAAAGAGAAAAACAAAAACTGGTCAGCAAACGTTGAAAGTGGCACGTAATCAGCGTGAAAGCAATTTTCAATAAGAACATTGGAGTGCAAATACCGTTCTGTCTTCTCTAAAGAGCCAGCCAGAACGGAGTCGGTTGAAAGTGACATGTTTTGTCGACAGTGAAGCGACAACAATATCACTGCTCATCATCAGATCTACTTCACTGTTAATGTCATCATCAGACTCCTAGCCACAGGTACAATCGCCACAATGACATCACAGCTGCAACGATGAATGAAATAAGCATATTTATACCACTGTATGTCGCAAACGAATCACATTTGTAAGGCCACATGTGCAAACGACAGCACACCCAGCATTTTTGATTGCACAGGAAATTAATCACAAGGCAAGCATCAACATTAATCTGATCAGAATGAGTACTAAATCTCGGCGTATGCCATTAACCATTCTGGTACAGTGCACATTGTCAGCATGCCACTAAGACACCATCGCAGGCTAGGCACATGTTATGACCTAAAGTATTAATATACTCAAAGAATAACATAATCTGAGCCCATCACTACATTAGACTAAACATAAAGACAGCAACCTGGTATCGTATCTTTTGATAAACTCTAAACTTGTTGTCGAGAACGTAAAAAGAATGTTTGTGTTCACGTTCGCCAATGAAAAGAAAGGTGATGTCTCCGCGTTCCCATTTCATCTCACTGAAATTGACAAGTGTGGTATCCATTCTGCACAAATAAACATTCAAACACAACAGAACTTGTTGCATAAGCCTTGAAAAAATAAAATAAATAAAATCATATGCAGAGTGCAATAAGGTTAAGCACTGGTGGTGATGAGGAGCTACTAGCTGAGAGTGAACAGAAGTGTCTTTATATGTCATTTAAATACAGCAGTGCTACGGCATAGTCAAACTTCAGCCGATAGAGTTCCAAACGGAGGAGCCATGACAGTGAAAGCATGTCGAGCCATGCCAGTGTGTCTAAGTGACAGCGAATCAGCACAGCTTCATATGACCACAGTGACTGTGTGAGCACATGAATTCACACTGAACAAGCAAATACACGTCTCCCTCTCTTCATGGCTTGAGCATCACCATGTCACAACCGAATGACAGTTTGCTCAAGAGGATGCCATGCGTATAAAGGACCGACATTAAATGGACTCAGTGGGTGGTAGGGTCTTCCGGATTTCATATCCAGTCAGACGGGGGCGTCCACAGTGCACTGTGATCTTCATCAAGAGCACTGCATGTGAACAAAGAAATCTCGAGCGACACTCCGTTACCATGTAGGACAGGAGACGAACATTGCCATGGCTTAAGCATCCAATATACAACAAGAATAAGAAAGCTCAGGATCTTATGGAACTCAGGATCTTATGGAAAGCCACGTGTCAAATGCATCAATCTGAGCATAAGAGTACATTATGGTGGACCAAGTGTACTGTATACAAATGTATACTCATCATTTGTAACACTGAAGACAGCCTCTATAAGTCTACATACTGTAAATACATACTATTACTACCTTTGGTTATGTTTATCTGACCTAGTTCTTTAGAGTTATTTCAGTCACAGCCAGGTCTCTCATAAGCACATCATGTCTGTTTTAATTCTGAATGCCAAGGTTTTTCATCTATTTGGTGCTGTAACACGTTACTCGACTCACACGGTAACACCTAACACTCTCCGAAACAATTGTCCTTACAAAAATATAAACTACCATTTGGTATTAACAGCACACACCTGATTGACGAGCCTCGTTTATGGATTCTGCAGACGTCTGAAGGCAGGATACGCGACACTAAAGGTACTGTAAACAGCCCGACACCATTTATTACCATACAATGTATGTTTTATTACATATACATTTGTTAGCTTTATTCACACTGCAAATATTTTGTAATCCTGTTAAACTGTATATTTCGTGCCATCAGGACACAAATATTCCGTGTAAACAAACAGACAGACAGACAATCATTTTACAGCCTTTAGACAGGTCAAACTTAATTAACTGTTGGCACTCCTGTTAAGAACTGGAGGATTTGTTACAGCAAAGTGTTACTGCCATCGTGCTCACTGATGGCAACTAGCTCACTCAGAGTAATAAGACGCTGGAGCTCTCCTAAATCATGTCATTTACCACAAGATGCAGGTAGTAGTTTACCTAGTGAGACTAGTAGGTAAAAGCAACATAAGAACACTGCAGCTGACTTGGTCAGTGGAATGTCTGCTTTCTCCACCATAGATTCAGTGTTGCATAATGCATGTAATGAATAGCCAAATAATGCACAGTGTACAATACACAGTGTACATACATAATGCACAAACTCACTGCCAATCAGACAGCTACTTCTGATTATAGGCCTGTGAAAAGTGACCCCGTGAGGCCTGCAGGGTCACCGCCCAGTCAGCTACAAAAGTTACGGGGGACCGTGATGTCGGGGGCTAAAGTGACGGACAAACCATGGGGCAGAGCGAGCCACGGATGTGTGGTCTGGCCAGTTGTCTTGCTTGACCCCGTACAAGAATGCAGAATTCTGACTGTACTTTGGTCTGTGGTCGACAATTCAATATCTACAGCCATCTTGTACACTGTGCATTGTGCAGTGAGGAAAACAACTGATCGCCGACTAAACTGCGGACATAAATTCATAGCTTTGGGCATGGGTTGGTGGCATGGGCCATTATCACGGGGTTGCATTGGTGGCCAGGATAAGTGTGGCAGTGGCAGATGTAGGCCAGGGTCAGCAATGCAGGGATAAGACAGTCACGCGGAAAAAACATATACACTTGCAATATTGGAAAAATTCTACTTGCTGTTACAACACGCTTCATAGAAAAAATGCCACTCAGGTAGCTAACACAGTACACTTACGCCAGCTGTGGAAGTCCCACTTCAGTTCGAGATAGAAGTCACCAAAGTTCTCAAGGCCACTGATCAATGCCGGTCGTCTTTGCTCTAATATGTCATGTGCTTGCTTCTTCATTGCACGTAGCATTATCATTACTATCAACATACAATGACCACATATTCCTACCGTGTTTATAGCAAACACTTTCACTTTTAGCTTTTCTACCTAGTTAAAGATTCTGCTTAAAACTTTTCATTTAAAATTCTAATTTATGCAAAAGATAAATTACCTACCACACTCAAAATACAGTATTAAAATAAGGCAACAAATTAATAACTATCCTATGTATTGCACAACATGTTCTGCAACAATTCTCTGTCCATCCATCACTTGAGCTGTGCCATGACGGTTGACATCAGACATAGTTATTTGTCAACGGTCCACGATCTTGGTGCACTTTCGTCAGTAATTAGACATATTTACTACATTATGTCTATAATGTGTGACATTCAACAAGGAACATTTCTGGTCGTTTAGGAACAGCTGACAATAAAGAAAGCATACTTATTTGACGATCGCCATAACTAATAGCTTCCGACATCGGACTCCAGCCCAGTGCATTTTTCATCTTTATTGGTGCTCCACGTTCCAACAGCAACGTGACAATTTCTATAGCACAGTAATACAGTGACAGAATAGCAATTTATAACTGACGACATAATGCAGAAACACAAACAGTAATAACTAGGGATCTAAGCTGATATTTGCTAACTTCCGTTAACAAAGAAATCGGCTATAAAATGAAGCATGGAATACTGAACACTGCAAGCAATAAATGGCAGAATTCTCACTCATTTATGTCCAGACAAATTTATCATATTACAAGCTGTGTCATTTGCACAGGTCTCAGCTTTTGTAGATGAACCATAACTGGAAATGGTCAAACTACACTGACAGCACTTATGATAGTGATCTGTGCACAAAGGGAAAAACTGGATAAGTGCAGTTCAGAGTTTGGGACAGGTTCCACAGGGAAATACTCTTATTACTGAAGATGCTTGAACTCCCTTAAAACACTATAGGATAAGCAGATGGTAGCTTATGTGCCAAAAACAGCTAAATACATTATTTTGTTTTGAACTCCGCATTGTGACCAACAAGGTTTAATATTCTATAACTGGAGTTAGCGTGGCCCGTTTAAACTGTCACCAATCGCCAACAAACCACGCCAATTACTCCACCTCGTTCTGCACTGCTGTTGGCCACAGTCACAGATATATATATAGTGTGTTTATGGATGGAAAAATCTTAACACCTCCTTATAACAAGATAGAAATGCTGAGGAAAGTCTCTTCAACAAAGTTCAACTTGATCCACTCACTTGTCCGTCACAGCTGACAACTGTGTCAGAAAAAAACTTGAACTAATGGGTAACTTGAAATTTTGAATTACCTTCCACTCACTCAAGAGCAATGGTACTGATCATTAAAGATTTCACGACTTCCTCTTATTAGTCTGTAGTAACCAACCATGTTTCTATTTTTACCATTTTTGAGATACATCACCACATGCTGTATGTGTACACGTGACCACCAGTGACATTAAGCAGACCCTCAAATCGGCAATCACATTTAAAACAGAAGCCATGTTTGTCGGCAAGTGCATTTGAGCCACTGCATGCTACAATTTCAGAGTAATTGTAGTCTAAAGCGACTACAATAGCTAAAAGGATCGTGAAAGTCTCATACATAAGGTTATCAGTAATCGTGCTGTTTGATAGGCCATCACTAACTTTGATATGTTTAGTTGTTTTGGTGCAGACCACAATTGTGACAGACAGACAGATGTACAGAATTATGACAGCATACAATAATGTATAATAGCATCAGCAGATAAAAATAACAGACCTTTGTGCCCAAGCATGCATGCCAAATGAAGTGGAGTGTTTCCTGACGCATAAACATAAAACATATGCAGACTTAATCAGTACTTTTTTTGATGCCATTAAGTGCAGAGGATATAATAATAGTAAACAGATTTGTATAGCGCCATAATGTCATAACTTCAAAGGCGCTGGAGACAGGCAGCATGTAGTGAGTAGGCATTTACTGAAATTTTCAATACACAGTTCTAAACAAGCATTTCTGCACAAGAAACACACACAGAGATGCTATTTCAGCCTAAGCTCAAGGGCAATAGGGACAAGATCAGTTTGTGGAAACCAAAACCGATTTATCAGGCTAAACAGATTTCAGATCCATTTTTACTGAAACTGTCAGCTTTATTTGCGAAACTGAAACACAATCATTCAATCAATATTCATTTAATAACAGGCATGTCAAAATGCAAGTCAACATATGTATAAAAAATATAACAGAATGGGATATCACAGAAGTTATGATAGGAAAATATCTAAGCCTAATAAAAGTCTTTGTACAACATCCGAGTGAAAAACTTAGTCTGATAAGTGCGAGGAGTGTGTAGGTAGCTGTAATGAATGTGTGCGGTGTCTGAGACTGAAGTGCTGTGATGCTGTGAACGGTGGTGGGAGGAGTGAATGCAAAACGTAATTTGACAGTAGTACAACTTTAATAAATAGCTGCTCATCAGCTAATGTACATAGTTTCTCAAATGTCAACAGATCTGGTGACCAGTAACCACAGCACTTGGCTCGTTCAATTTGCAAGTAGTTTTGCGAACCTGGTGTAACCTGCTTCGATGTCAGTTACACCGGTTTTACTGGCAAAACCATAACTTCACATGGCATAGTAACAGTGTCGGCAACGAAAATTGCTAACACTCAGGGCTGGATCATCCATGAAACTGGTAAGGTAAAGCCTCAAGGCCCTGGCCCCGATAGGGGCCAGGACTGCCCAGTACAACAAAAATTGACAAAGTAGGACTAGGACCACTTTGGGCCCCGAAATTTCTAGAGAGAAAATTTGTGGTCTTCTAAACTTATTGCCAAGCGGCCTCTTGATCCGTCCAGATTTTCTGCTACAATTCACCACATGTATAAAGCATTCCAACTTGTGTTGTTTTTACATAAACAACATTTCTAAGCAAAGAGGGTAACATTAAAAATAGAACTAAAATAAGGTCAATATTGCAAATGCATGTTTGCTTTCATGCCTCAGGGCCCGAAGGGACCATGATCAGGCCCTGCTAACACTTACATGGATGACAGTGATTCTGTCGCATAAGCTGGAGATGTGATGTATATAAATGAGGCAGGTGCAAAGTGTTTCCATGTATGCTTTGAATACACCTCACAAAGTGTGTTCAAACACTGATATTATTTAACCATCTTGCATGTTGCACAGGATCTGTTACCATGGAAAAGCAGTTTCTGTATGATTAACTGATTTAATAAAATGCATCTATGCACTGCATGCAACTGTCCTGGATGCAGTTTCGAGTATCTACTTTCGAAGTGACTATTCGTCCGGTCACCGGAACAATAGCTTATGCGCTATATATCCGGTACCGGAACTATAGCCATTCGACTATTCATCTTGTTGAACGAAAACGAGAGTTAACATATAGTTTTTTTCTTATATATCCCACAATAAAACCCTCTTTTCAACGATAAAGTATGAACTTACTACCGAATTCTTGTCAGCAAATGGGTAAAAAGTCAGAAAACGGAAAAAACGGGCCCACCCACAAACCCCGCTACCGCGCCTCGGCGAAATTTTCTTTCATTATTGCGATACAACCTTTTTACTGGCGTCAACGAAATGCGCGTAAAAATATTACCGTTACTGTATCGGTTAGGGTTAGTGTTACGGTTAGACCGTTAGGGTCAGTTTAGTTTTATTTGTTTGCATTACTGTGTCGGTTAGGGTTAGTGCTATGGTTAAAGTCAGTTTAGTTTGTTTTGTTATCAGTAACAATGTTGGTGGCATCAAGTGTCGCCATCTGCCGAATATAGCCATATATAATATTACGGTGACCGGATGAATAGCGTCTGCCGCAGTTGCAGCTATGTTTTCGGCGGCCGGTACAATAACCTGTTAGCTATGTTTACGGTGACCGGATCAATATCACCTGCCCATAACTGCCATCTACTTTCGATTCGCTAGTTATTTGGCTCGGAGCTAGGCAAATCAAACAACGTTTATGTTACAGTTTCAGTTATGGCAGGACTAATCTATTACCATGAGCATCTTTCTGAGAAGAATCTTCCTTTTCCAATAGCTTCTGTACGGCTTGGAGATCACCTCTGAATACCTGCTCGTGCAGAAGGAATCCAGCCATTACTACACGATGTCAGGTATGTTTTTCCTCTATCGCATTGGTAGCCAGTTCAGTGTTGAAGCTCCAGCAACACAACAGCGACAACTATTGCCTAGATCGACCATTACATGTCGAAAATTAATTCTGTACTTTTAGTACTCAGTAACATTCCAACAGTGTGACAAGCACAAAATTAAAAAAAACGTAGACGAAGCTGACAAACACAACAATAATGTAAACACAGAGACAGGCAATAATCTGTGCCACCAATAAATAAGTAAAATAATTTGAAGTGACGTCACACGAGTCTATGGTCACTACTCACGAATCACGATAGGATCTTCCACAATCTACAAATATGTCGAATTTACCTGGAAATTATACCACTGTCCACAAAGGTGTCAACCTATCTATAACTAGATGGCTGTATTGTGTGGAATGCCCAAATACAGTATTCGGCTCGAAGCGGTCTCCTATCTATTACGTCATGCGGTCTTTCTGCGGTAGCTGCGCTTCTTGTAACGTTCATTTTGTCATTTCACTGTTTTATTATACATAATACACTTATTTCTGCTAAAGGTTTTGATATATGTGAAAGTGAAACCAGGGCCTAATTTACGGTTTAAACTACCAAGCACGGACCCGATGGTAAGGGGTCTGCGCATGGCGAGCGCGGGAGCGCGAGCCTATAACGGGGTCTGGGGGCGGAGCCCCCAGCGGGGTCCAGGGGCAGAGCCCCTGGTCAGGGGGTCAGGGGGCGAAGCCCCCCTGAAGCTAAAAGCCTTTTAAGTTTTCAGTGTCCAATGAAAGCGGCAAAATTTACTCCATTGACTACTGTCAAACTGACTT
>Ga0209363_1001201_pt1 | contig 12041 bp, 3 predicted proteins | sample WorMetexBAHAMAS3_FD_187385 | JGI IMG/M metagenome (GOLD analysis project Ga0209363, IMG submission 187385) | Marine gutless worms symbiont microbial communities from Max Planck institute for Marine Microbiology, Germany - Inanidrilus exumae... | ecosystem: Host-associated > Annelida > Digestive... | reverse complement strand
TTAATAGATTAAAGTAGCATTCAAACTCATGCCATCAACCGCGATCGATGGGAGTCTTACACTGTCAAATGCCTTCGACGACATTCGATGCGTGCGAACGTGCGGGCGGTCTCATAGCACTGCTCGATTTCAGTAGCGTTCTCACTGACGTTCGAACGTTGTTTACATTCGAACGTCAAGTCCACTTAAGACTTCACTCTAGTGCGCCATCACAACGAATATGTGGACGGCGTCCAGGAACTGCTTGTATATAAGTGTGACTGCACACTGGCTGGACGACAACTTTGGTACCTACAACAAATGCCTGACAGTCACGTCTGGCGACAGGCAGCCACACCGCCGACTTCATTTCACGTAATTCAGCGACAGTAATATGAAAAGGTTTAGGCCTAAAGTAGCATTGCCATGTGGCTGTCCATGGCCGTAACACGCCCGCAATCGAACGTGTGCGAATGCGGCGGATAGTCTTAAAAATTAGCACTGAAAACATGCTAGCTACGGCCATCGACTGCCATAACACACAGTACGGACGTAATGCACGACGATGGTAATGCGTGCATTATGGCCGCAGTGAGAACGCTACTTAACAAACTGCATAGGAGTGGGAGCCGCAGGTGTCCTTCACAGTCACTTCTTTCCCACGCCGCGTACCGACACGACCGTCGTTATCAACGACGGTCGTGGCCGAGGCGGCTGGCAAATTTGACTTTTAATGTTCCGCCACATTGAATAATTCTCATTTTGTGCGTTGAATAATTCTCATTATGTGGCGGCAATGTCCTCGCGATGTAGAAAAATTAACATTATTGCTGTATCCAGCGAATTAGGTCATGGTCACTAAACCGCATGTGCTACATATACACTATACTAAGATAACTTATTGACGCAACAAGCGAATGTCTTGCCATCGGTGGTACTGGACCGGACCGGTGACCGATCCGATCCACAGTAACAATTTGTTACTGGATCGGCCAGTCTATTTTTATCTGGACCGTGCGATCTCTAACCGTTAACTTAAATCACACTATAGCTACGGTCTGTGTAATATCCGATATACAAACGAACTGCACCACCCGAGCAGTTTGGCCCAGAACAGAAAATTTTATGACGTATGCAAAACTACGCATACATATATGTATAGGCGTGCGTCCGTCTACATCATGTAAATGGCGTCTCGTCGTACAATGTCAGCGACGGTTGTACCACAAAAACTGAAATAATATTTATTCAATTTCAGTTGTTCAATTTTCAGTTTCCCTTTCGTTCTCGTTTTTGTCATTTTTTCCATTTCCGTTAGTTATCGTTATGGTTAACGGAATTAAATTCTATCCGTTAACGGAATGAATCTGTTTCCGTTACCATTAATTTAAATCAGACTAATGCATACTGTCGTTGCTAAACACAATTGGGGCCGTTTCAACTTTTCTGGGGCTGTTTTACCTTTAGGCCGTTTTGACAGAGGGCCGGTTTGACTGGTAACCTTTGCGTCACCTGAGAAGCAGATACTGTTGAACAGGGTTGACAGCAAATGTTAACCTTAACCATACTAACTCTAACATTAACATTAGATTAGGTTCACTTAGAAGTAGCTATCACCCTTTGCGGAACCGATTTTCATGCGAGGCCATAAAATTCGTAAACCACGGCTTCAGATTCTACTACCATATGCTGTTGTATTCACAGTAACCGTCACTGCTCAAATATAAAAATTCTGAACAACATAATATCTTACGCGTCAAATTTATTATTCATTCTGATAAATGTGGAACAAAATGTAAAAAATGTACAAAAAGAGGCAACAACAGCCCATCTAACGTTTGTTTACATACACTGACAACCACGAATATTTAAACCACCGAGCCTATAGATACAATCCAATCTCCACTGTAATTTGACGGGCGCAGGTTAAAACTTCTCTAGCCTTGATTGGCAAGCGAATGAAGCGATGTAATCGATTGGCTGATTAATTGATTTATTGATTAAATATATGATTGATTGATATTTACCATGTTGTCCTTTTATTATTAGATGCTTTTGATCTACGGCGGTTAAGTCGACGTCACAGATGACGTACGTAGTATGTTTAACACGCTTTAAGCGAAAATGCAGCGACTGCTTTCGTCATTTCTCGCCTTAAAATAGAACGGCGAAGTAGATTCTGTTGTGATTTCTGTCAGCGACTTCATTGCTCACTTGGCACTCGGTAGTCAGAAATTCTAGCACAGCAGCAGCCGCAGTTTCTGCAGCCGGCAGCTAGCGAGACTGATCAATAATCGTAGGATGCGGATGAGGGGGCAGTAGATGGAGCGCTCGGTGACTGTGTACATAGGCGCCGACTCACACGTCAGCCACAATGTGATCTGTCGGAACTGAACGCGGCAGCCAGGCGGCGGATGACGGTGGCCTGCCGCTGACGGTGTGACCTCGGTGTGGCCACTCAACATCCGTACACGACGTATAACAGCTCGTTCAGATATAGGGACAAACGTGACAGAGAATAAACTGTTGTGCTTCGGCGTTGACTCTTGACACGGTAGTTGATTGCCAGCGATCTGCATGCGTCTGGCGTCTTCAGGTTCAGATCGGCATATATAACAACATCTTACAAGTCAGAATGTCAGATTTTTTGTCAACGTGGCATGCGATCGTGACTTCGTATAGTCGGAGTTATACGATTTGTCGTGAATGTCGTCGACTATAACCGAAACTGTCACAGATGTCAGGCTGTCTGCAGCAACTCAGCGTGTCAGAAATCAATCTGCAGACTTCCTGTTGAGAAGGCTGAAGTTAGTTCACATCGTTACTTACTTTATGTTGACCGCAATCGCAGTGAAGGTGGCACTTGTCGAAGTCGGAAACTGGTGACGTCAACTGCGTTGCGTCGTTGCGTGGTGTTAGAGTACATGGTAGCCCGGAAAACGTATTCCTGGCTTCCTGGATTCGGAGCGCGAGTGAGCTAAATTCGACTGAATGCGTCGTAACAGAGGCGAACTCGTGTGAGTTCGGAGAATATCCTATCGCGAACGGTGGCATAAACACGTCACTGAACATTCCACAGAAGCTCTCCCAGAGGATCCAGCAGAGTCTGGTCGCCAAATATTTTCGATGCACTATTAAACCTATCTTAATTCCTTGTATCTTGACTTGACCATACAAAGGAAAACAATGGCTAAATATCGAGGGTATTTCCAAATGGTATAACCCCAGATGAATTGGAATGCGTTAGCCTACTCAGCCACGTAGACGGATTGTCTGTGTTGTCTACGATGCCTGAATGCGAAGGTGAGTGGCTGACAATTGAAGAGTGACTGAGCGATGAAACTGTTAAAGACGCGATGGTGGCGTGCACGCTGCAGCCGCGCGCACCTGTTGTTCGTCGCCCTCCTACTCGCCATCTACCTGGCAACACTCATCTTCTTCCACGTCGAGCTCGAAGACACGTCGGCACCACGTGAAACGCCCGACCACGTCCTTGCGTCTAAGAAGACCCTACTCAGTGTCAACTATCCGCGGCTGCTTGCTGACCGACGGAAGCATGTCTGGAACAAGTCGACGCACGTCCAGAGTTCGACGCTCGAGCGCTGCGCCGATGTCGCGACGATCCAGACGACGAAGAACAGCGGCGCGCACGATGGCTCATGGCCGCGCGTTTCCAGTCGGCGTCCGATCAACGTTGCTGCCCCGACGCTACCGTGGTGCCCCGAACGCGACCCCGCCACACCAGTCGCCGTCAACGGTTCCTCGTCGTTTCGCCGTCTCACCGACAGCCATTACGTTTACAGTGCCTACTACGACGACCGAGAGCCGACGGCCACCGGCTGGGGCGTGGTCAGAGTGATCGCTGTGTTGAAAGCGGAATCGGCAACTCCGCGGACGCCGACGCCGATGCTGTTCTGTCACGTCGACATGCTGTCAAACGACTGGTCGATCGCGTCCGTGCTGATGATGATCATGTGGACCTCGCGCTACTACACCACGCCGCTGCGCTACTACGAGATGTGCGAGAACCACGGCAAGGACTACGGAGGTTGGATTCTGACCTGTCCGCTACCTCGCGGAATCCGCCGTCCACCATGCCGCATTCTCCTGTCCTCCTCAGAGACCGTGGACCCGTCGTCAGCCGTATCTCTCCCCGTCTTCTCTACTAAGCCACCTGCCGGGTCCGACTCGCTGCCCGTCAGGTTCGTGAAGTTCTTACCGATCACTTTAGTGGGACAGGTAAAGCAGTCTGTCCAAAGTGTGAGTGTGTGTTTGTTTCTGGACAATGACTTCTGAACTGAATGACCTCTGACCTAGATATATTTGATACAGTTCAGTTCTGTTCAGTTTTTTGCAGCATCAGTTAGTGGCGTTACTAGGGTTATCGACGCCCGGGGCAGAAGCAACGATGTACCAAGCCCTCCCCCCGAAAGTTGTCACGTGGGTCTGATGCCAACAGTACAATTTGCGGTAAAATAAGGTAATATACCACCATGGTTGTGCAGAGCCGCGCCAACGCTGCAATGGTATGATTTTCTTTGGTGAGGCTGTTTTGCGCCCATCTCCTGCAGCGCCTGGGCAACTGTCCCCCTCCTCCCCTTAGTTGCGCCACTGGCAGCAGTTCGCAGATCTGAACACGTGTAGACTATGACGACCGCTCACATTGCGATGACTGAACTGAACCGAACTAACAGGCAGTTTGCATTTTCGAAGACTTTCAGTCCTAGTTCAGTTCGGTTCAGTTCGTCGGTGTGAATAGGCCTTTCAGAACCAAACTGAGCGGTGACGGTGCAGGTTTGGCGTATGCGTTCCGCCGCTGTTCGGGCGCGTCAAGCTGAGGACGGCGATCGAGTTCATCGAGATGACGCGACTGCTTGGTGCCAAGCACTTCGTCTTCTACGCGCCCGGCTTCACCACCAACCACGACGACAGGCGCAGTTCGCACGACGTCAATGTAGGAGACGTCCTGCGACTGTACGCTGACTCCGGCCTGGTGACCGTGATACCTTGGACCCTCCCTCCAGCCACCACGTCGTCGTCGTCTGGTATCTGGTACGGCGGCCAGCTGCCGGCCATCAACGACTGCCTCTACCGAACGATGCACGCCTTCGACCGGGTCGTGTTCAACGACATCGACGAGTTTGTGGTCGCGCGGACGCCGCTGAACGACTGGTCGGCGATGGCCGCCCGTTTTGACCAATACTTCCGGTCAATTTCCACTTCCGGTCAAGTCGAGCGTATGTCCATGCCGCCGCCATCAAAGAACAGCGGTCGTCGCTCACAACGCCGCTACTGCGCCTTTGCGTTCCGCAGTGCGTTCTTCGACCCAATGACGCCGCCTTCCGTCGCGTACGTCGGCGGCGGAAGTGTACAACTGATGACGTCACTGCTGAACTCTGTCGCCTACGAACTGGAGTCGGACATACGGACGGAGATCTTCAGCGCTGTACGAACGAAGGTAACATTTGCCAAATGCCAAACTAAATGCGACTTAATCTTACATAACTACTGTAGAACTTTACTTTTGATGCTAATTTCATATTTTGTGTGATTTTCGTGTAGCTTGTGTAAATTATGTGTGTAGGTTTGTTGTCAATTTGTATTTTTATGTTCGTTGACCAGGTAGATGGGTGTACTGTTAATCTGGTAACCTTTCAAATAAATAATTATGTATGTTTGTAAAACGTCTTCCAATCTTTTTCTATAGTTCCAACTTCCATATAAGTGATACCTATATACGGATTTATTCACGTGTTATTCTGGTGAATACCTTGTTTTAAAGCTGCATTTGATATACAGTGACATTGACATTTGGCAAATATTTTCTTGACTTCCTTCAACAGTACTTTTTGTTTTATTTTTCGACTGACCCGCAGTTTGATTATGTGATGTATAGCTTTTCCTACGTCTCATAAAAATAGTACACTGTTTCCCGTTTTAATTTTCCTCATAAATGATGCCAGCCGTTATGACAAACTTTTATGAAAATTGAATTGAGTATTCGGACACGGCAAAAATTGGCCCATTTGCTCCATTATGTTAAAACATGACGTCAAAATGTCAGCAAATTTTCTGTACGTATTAATTACCTGCATGTGGCAGTGGCTAGGTCCTGAAAACACGATACGTTATGCACTTCCGATTTTGTGGATGACGATGACGACGATACGACATGTTTCCATATAATGGAGGGAATAGGCCAGAATCAAAGACGACGCGTATGTTTCGTCCAGTTCGCCGAATGGCAGCACCAGTCAGACGACAGACAACGTTTTTTTTGGTCGAGATCGCCGACTAAATTTTGTTGATTGATTGATTGATTTATTTATTTATTGATCGGTTAGTATGCTGTTTGACGGCAGGTGATGGTGGATCCAAGACGAGTGTTTGAACTCGGCATTCACCATGTCAGCCGGTCCTCTGGTGACGGCGACTGTCCCGTGCTGCAGGTCGATCCACGTGACGCGTACGTGCGTCATTACCGACAATGTGTTCGCGACTTCGACGCGCAGATGGACTGCAATCACCAATGTCTCGACGACGAGCTGGCCTCATCGAGTCGCATTGCTCTCGTTCGACGAAGGACACGGGCGACCATCGACTCTCTCCTGAAACGCCGTCGAATCAACCGATAGTGCCACATCCTGTGGCGTCAACGCATCGTTGACATTGGGGGACATGCCATGTAAGCGGACTAGCGCAGAGACCGACATCCAAATGTTGTCGTATCTTGAATCTCCGCGGCAGTGATATTAGGCCTATAAGGAAAAATCTGTTTCAGATATTAGTCAGTTTTGGACAGATTAATTTTAATTTTATTTCAGTTTCAGTTCTCGATTTACTGTCATTTTTCCCACACTTCACTTTCAGTTCTCAATTTTACTGATAACGTCAGTTCTCAACTGCAATATAATTTTACTTAAACTTCGGCCAGTTAACATATTTTGCTTCTTCTTCAACAACAAACATTCTCTCCGTTTAGTAAATCAATTGCCACATCCATTGAGCTCAGCCGTCACATGCACATACCACGCAACACTCCATATGCATGTAATTAATTTTGACAATGCGCCTGGCGATGACAAATAATTTTCGTTTCCGTTCAGTCCTGGCAATAATTTCAGTTATAATTTCGTTCTTGAAAAGTAATTTTAGTTTTACTTAATTATCGTTGTTAAAATAACCATACAGAAATTGATAATTTTGCTTACACTTTCAATTACCGTTAATAAATATCTCACTGCTCCACAGCACAAAATGTGACATTACACTTAAAAGCCTGCGCAAAACAGATTGCACCATTGCATCTGTACTGCATGTGTACTATGTTTACTGGCAGAGACGTAGCCTGGATTCTGCTTCGGGGGAACGACAGAGGGAGTCTGGGGTCGAAAGTTCCCCAACGATGTCCAGAGGTAGAGCTTCAGTAAAGTCTGAGAGCGAAACCCCAGTAGCCCTAGCTGAAAATGAACAACTAATGAAATAGTCAAATAATTTAATACTGCATTTGATAAAAATACTAACAATTAATGAACTTTATTCCAAGAATGCTATTTGTTGATATATACTGATTAGTATTATCTAGCAAACGATAGCGTGTTTGTTCTATATATTGTACATTGCGTGTATTTTTTGTTTATTGTCACACAAGTGCGTTTGTCATTTGTGCAATAAAAGAATTACTTACTTACTTATTAGAAAAAAATAATCAAAAGTCAACCATTAATGCGGTCATTGACATTCTTTGATGTAATCACATATCGGTACAACATTATTTCGGTGCTGTGTAGCCATATGTCTTATGCATTTTTATACTACAATCGCTGTAATTTCAGAAAAATATTTGACCTGTATCCTTGACCTTTACAATACATCTGACTACGTCTTTGCTTTCGCAAAAATGGTGTCCACTCCAGTCGCAATCAGCTATACGTGTGAACCTAAATGCCTGTGCAGAAATGCCTCGCCCGTACACGGTCACGGCTTTATTACAGGAACGAAGTGACGCCAGCACGATACAGAATCAACGGCGTCAAAACACCGGGCGTTTGCATCTTCGGTAGGCCACGATGGCGGCACAGAGGCACCTGTGAAACGGGATCACCATCATCCCAGAAACATTTTAAAACGTATTTTTGACGCATTCTGGCGATCCAAGCAAGCTTTTAAGCTTACGTTATCGCAAACAAAAGTATTTTGTAGTTTGTTTTATGTATGCTGTTAACATGTGTTCTGCCATTTTAATCATAATTTGATGACCGATGATTCAGTGACAATTTCAGTAGCCTACTGCAGCCACTGCATCTTACTAGACGCACATTCTATTATGCTCTTCTTATATGAACACATTAAATTTTATTATCGAAATAAAATGAGCAAAATAGGCCTATATAGCCTACAATGATGCAAATGATTCTAAAAGTGACAAATTTAATTCCCTTAAACTTTATTTCGCAGTGATTAGGCCTACTTTGTGGATTTACTGAAGCTGCCTTAAGTAGGACTTTACAGAAGACGGCGTGAATTAAAAATGTATATAGCCTTATGTAACAATAGGTTAGTTAAACGTCCATCGTAATTTCATAGCTTTCAGGCCACACCAGTGTTTTGAAATACGCATGTCAACCTGTTTATCAGACAAATATACGATGAAAATGAATACCGGTATTCACGATTATAACTGTAACTTTACTTAATTGTTTAGAAGTTGTATTTACTGTACTTACACGAAATCTAATTTATTTGGTAAAATTGTTTAGTGTTAATTACTTGTTTACTATCAAGTACTCGAGTAGAATAAATCGGAGCGTTGTACTCCAGTACTGGGTGCAGCCCAGTGATGCAGCCCTAGATTGACATCGTTAATTCTTGGTTTAATATTCTTCGCTAATAGCGTCGTTATCAACGGAAGTGGAATGTCATTTTGTTATTTTTTTTCCATGTATAGAACTTAGCATTTGACATGGAGTCCGAAAACAGCGATCATGCATTAGTCAACTCTTCTACAGAGTTCCTAATTTCTTTCGATTCTACAGAAAATACGAAGCCAGGCGTGCCAGTGACGGATCAGCACTGCGAAGGTTCGTTTTCAGTCACGGAGAATACAGTCGCAGGCGATAATGCTGTGTTCGCAAATGGACAGCCAGTTAAAACTGCCGACTCAGAGCATGTACTATGTGAATTTGCAGACGATGGCACTGGTTTGTTTCCCGCTTGCAATACCGGAGCCGGAGAGTCGGTGAATTCGGAAGATGTGTGGTTGTCGTTAATGTCATGCGTCACGCCTGACATACACCCCGTCACCGGCGAATCTCCCGCATCGCCAGTGTTAACAGTGGGCGAGGACAGTTCTGAAGCTTATGCAGACAGAAAGGCCGATTACATAAAACACAGCATCTCAGGTCCAGGTGTTATTGTTGGCAATAATGTGAGAGAAGCTACTAACACAACTCTGTTGGAGCTGGAAGATACAAGTTGCAAGACGCTGACTGTTAGGAATCAGAATGAAGATGCTGATCAATTATCTGCATCGGCTCCTGCTGCTGATCATCTCATTACTGATGAACATGATTCCATAAAGCAGAGTAGTGATATCTTTTCAGATTTTACTGGCTTTAGCAACGTTGTGACTGAGCATATTAATAAAACTCAGACACATATGGATGAAACACGCAGCGAAAACTTACATGATGATAACAAAAGGCAGTGTATGCAGCCGTTTAAACCGTTTCCGGATGCTGATGAGTTTAATCAGCAGTTTAGTGATTGTGAATTTAATCAGCAGTTTAATGGCAGTGATCATGTGTGGAGGCCCGTCTCTTCAACTCACCAGGTGTTTGATCAGCAGACCTTAGAATCCAATAATGATGTTTCATTGAAGAAGCATGACATTAATGCCAGTTTGCCTGATGTCCACACATCTGCAATAAAACAGGAGTTGATTGCTACTTTTTCTGATCAGTTGTTTTCCGAAGTTCACCCAGATGTCACTGTTCCGAGTTGTGATTTGATACAGCCTACAATGAATGGTGCTGTAGCCATCGAAGAAATACAAGTTAATTCATTCAACAATTTTAATCACATACTCTGCTAAGGCAATAAACAGTACTAGTATTGTAAATTGTAATTTGTTGTCTGCTGTATTAACTACAACCACCTGTGTTGTAATTGCTGTTTTTCAAATTAATTTGGTTAGCCATTTCACCATTTTTTACTTTATTTATTCTGGAAGAGAACTTTTGGGGGGATAAGTGGCACAAGCTTATACATGCTGGATGACCTTCCTTCTTTTCACCCAACCAACAGTCTCAAAGTCAAATCACTGTAGGAAACACATTAACTGAAATGTACAACTAGAGAGATATGTCTGCAGTAAAATGTGGAATTTGATATTAACTAATAGGCTAACAAATTTTCTGTACTGTTGAGCACGCTTGCACAGTGTGAAGGCACAGCCATCTTTTCACTGACTTATAGATGTGAATCACGTAGAAAGAGCACTATTGATCATTTTCATACATCAAATAAAGGGAAACTTTCAATGCACTGACACTTGCAGATTTGGAATATTTAAAGGGCATATGTATTTTAATTCCACGAGTCACTAATTTATATGATGATTTTGTAGTTTATTTCCTGCACTTAATATAATGATATATTTGTATTTTTACCTCTGCCACTGGTTGGCATGGGTATGGTAATGTTTTGACTGACATTTATCTGCCTGCTTGAACTTGGATTTTTGTGAAATTTGGAAAATTGGTAAAATATGAACTGTACAAGAGTGACTTAAATTTGAAAGGCTGGGGGTAATGTTTAGCGGTTAAGGGTAGGGTTAGCATATCTGCTGCTTGTCAGTAATGACACTGAGTTGATTTCAGTGTGGCATGGCAGAGGTGTGCACTCAAATGAGTGCCCTCTTGTGTCACTATGTATTCTTATTCTGATGTTAGTATGTGTGGTCACTTTATTTTCTTTTCAATATATTCACTGTTTATGTAACTGATTGTGTCGGTCTAGCCAGTTTGGCTACTATTCATCAATAAACGTACATGCTCATTGGATGACATTTAACTTTTTTATGTTTCTCTTTTATTTTTTTCTATTAACTTACCTAAATGCATTTATCTATAAGAGGTGAACTGCATAATGTCATATAATGTTGATCGTGTGTACTACTAATCTGTTTACAGATAACAGATATGCCGACGTGTACAACCGACAGTTGTAGAGACGACTTTGATTTTGACATACAAAATGTTATACCTGCTCAATGTCAACCCAACGCTGGCACATCATTGGTGCGTTTGTTAATCATACATTGTTGCCATTACTGGATGTCATTTTATTTTTATACATTAAACAGAAAATGTCTGGTATTAGATGCCGTATCAGTTTCACGTTGCTTACTTGCTGCATGCATACAGTAATAGCTTGCTTTTGAACGCCAAATTGAGTTGCTGTAGTTTATATTGTTTACATATAAAACTGAAAGTTAACGTTCGATTAAATACTGATTGATGTGTAGACTGATGCAGAATGTACCACACAGTTAAAAGCTCTGCCTCATGAGCCAAGTTAGTATACTTGCTTTTTGATGACATTATTGAATTATTTATTAATATTAATTATAATTTTAGAAACACTACTTTAGTTACATGTCGTGCTGAGTCATTGTGCCCAGCTGTTCTTGCTGTGATTTAGCCTGGGCTATAGTGGACACTTGATATTTATCATTCTGCATCCTTACTGAAGAATTTAAAAACTAGCATCTAGTACAATAAGTAATTATTGGAGCACAGTTTTACTCTACAGATGCCCTTGCTGACGACAAGTAGTATATTCAGATTAGGGAGATGATGCTAGAGTTCTCCTTATAATTGTTACCTTAACTGTCTGTGTATTATATTGAATAGGATTGAGGTATATTAAAAAATAGAAACAAAAACTGGCTTCAGTTTCTCTTCATTGTAAAAGCCGCCGTTATAAAACAGCAAATATCAAAATTTTATCCGCAAATTCAACGCACAGAAGCTAGCGATCACATTTATTTCAGTCAGCGG
>Ga0209363_1001200_pt1 | contig 12043 bp, 11 predicted proteins | sample WorMetexBAHAMAS3_FD_187385 | JGI IMG/M metagenome (GOLD analysis project Ga0209363, IMG submission 187385) | Marine gutless worms symbiont microbial communities from Max Planck institute for Marine Microbiology, Germany - Inanidrilus exumae... | ecosystem: Host-associated > Annelida > Digestive... | reverse complement strand
ACAACTCGGCGAATTTGGCTCGCTTAACAAATACCCCATATACATAGGCAATGTGCAACGGGCTGTCGAGGGTCGACTTATTCCTCGTACCATGGATTCGGACTCCTATAGTCGTTGATTACCTTTCTCAACAACCATATCCTAATGCATCTGTCAATGCGTAAGTCCTATAAACTTCGGTGACGTCGCTCTTGCCGCATCCGAGCAAGCCTTTCCGCCCGCAAAATAGCACACAAATCAGCCAGCGCTACGTCGAAATTATTATTGACGACTAAATAATCGAACTCACCAAAGTGAGCCAATTCGGATTTGGCTTCTTGCATACGATTAGCAATCACCGAATGATTATCTTGTCGTCGTTCATGGAGACGCGAAACCAGCGCATCGAGAGACGGGGGCAAAATAAAAATCCCTACACAGGAAGAGATCTGCTTGCGAATTTGACGTGCTCCCTGCCAGTCGATTTCAAGGATGACATCGAGTCCTGCACCAATCTTCTCCTCTACCCATTCCCGGGAAGTCCCGTAGTAGTTGCCAAAAACCTTGGCATATTCTAGGAATGTGCCTTTTTCACGCATATCTCCAAATACCGATTCATTAATAAAATGATAATGAACTCCGTTCTGTTCACCGGGACGAGGCAGGCGGGTAGTGTGGGAAACAGAAACTAAAACCTTTGCGTCCTTGGCTACAAGCGCGCGTATCAAGCTTGTTTTTCCAGCACCGGACGGAGCACTTACCACATATAGGGTCCCGAAATTTTCCATGATCGTAGGTTACAGATAATTACTATGGGGGTGAAAGAAGGATGGGAACGAAAAATTACTCAGGCTGTGTTGGTATTTCATCAAAACCATAGGAAGGCGGCGATAAAACGAAAAAAGCTCATATGGAGACCTTTGCACGAAGTGCAAAATCTCGCGGCACATGGATGTGCTTTGCCGAACCAAAGATGGTGCATACAAAGCTCTCATCTGATTTCTAGCGCCTGTTTAGTGAGGTAAATGCAAAAGTCTCTATCCGATACTCTCCGTAAAGGCCCGAAAGACCTGCAGATAATAGGGAATCGGCATCAAGAACGCATCGTGGCCGTTTTGCTCCGGGACCTCGGCATAACTGACATCGACGCGGGCCTTGATCATAGCATTGACGATCTCCTTGGAGCGGGCTGAAGAAAAACGCCAGTCGCTGGTAAACGACAAGACCAAACAACGGGCCTCGATGCGGGATAGGGCGGTTACCAGGTTATCTGCATAGTCGGCAGCCGGATCGAAATAATCCAATGCCTTGGTCATTAACAAATAGGTGTTGGCATCGAATTGTTCCACGAAGGATTCACCTTGGTGGCGCAGATAGCCCTCGACCTGAAATTCGGTGTCGAAACCGAAGGTGAATTCGCTATCCCGTAGCTGGCGACCGAACTTGTCGCGCATGGCATCTTCGCATAAATAGGTAATATGCCCGAGCATGCGGGCCACCTTCAGACCCCGGCGCGGCAGGGTATTGTGGTCATAATAGCTTCCGGCATGGAAATTCGGATCGGAAAGGATCGCCTGTCTGGCCACTTCGTTGAAGGCAATGTTCTGGGCGGATAGGCGGGGAGCAGCGGCGATGATAATGGCGTTTTCTACCTTATCCGGGAAATCGACGGCCCATTGCATGGCCTGCATTCCTCCTAAGCTACCACCGGCAACGACCGCCCAGCGTTGGATATTGAGTGCCTGGGCCAACCTTTCCTGGCTACGTACCCAGTCCTTGACGGTAACGATGGGAAAATTCGGGCCGTAACGTTGATTGGTCTTCGGATTTACCGTATTGGGACCGGTGCTGCCCCGACAGCCACCGAGATTGTTCGGGCAAACCACGAAAAAACGATTGGTATCGATAGGTTTTCCCGGGCCAACACAAGTGTCCCACCAACCCGGTTTCGGATCGTCTTTGTGGTGATATCCGGCGGCATGGTGGTCGCTGCTCAGGGCGTGACAAATCAGCAGGGCATTGGTCCGGTCTTTGTTCAATTCCCCGTAGGTTTCATACACCAGATCGTATTCGTCCAGGGTACGCCCACAATCTAGGGGCAAAGGTGTATCGAAGTGATGGGTTTTCGGCGCAACGATGCCGACTGAATCACTGGGAATCATAGTGGTGCGCAATGGGATCAGTCCTCTTTATGCCGGTTTTATTAGCTTCTCCATCCAATCCGGATAGGTACGCGGCGCGCGTACGCCAATGCGTTTGTTGCGTCCCCGCGCGCCGGAGAGTAACGTCAGGTGTGACATGGGAACCCGAAATTCCTTAGCCAGGAATTTCATGATTTGTTGATTTCCTTTTCCATCTACAGGTGCGGCCGTAATGCGGAGTTTTAAACGATCCCCTTGAGGACCGACAATTTCATCCCGACTGGCTCGTGGTTGGACGCGAATCTCCAAGATCAACGTATCTTGTTCCTGACGAAACCAATTCATGAGTTTTGTAAGGTGAATAAGCGAAGCGCATCCTCCATCTTCTTTCTCCCGGTGGATGCGAGCTGATGCACTTATTTACCCTACCCCAATAAGATCCCTCTGCCCAAATCGGCGATGGGATGAACAAGAAGCATCGACGCCAGTTGCAATCCAACGATGACGATAATGGGGGAAAGATCCAAACCGGAAATCGGTGGCACAAGCTTACGGGCCGGGCTGAGCAACGGTTCGGTCAGGCTGTAGAGCAAACCGATCATGGGATTATAGGTGTGGGGATTGAGCCAACTCATGATTACCTGGACGATGATGGCAAACATGAACACATGGATGGCAAGTCCCAGCAATCGTGCCACCGATAGGACCACGATACCGATGGGATTGGTCCCGCTGTCGAGGATTCCCGACACGATCCAGATCTCCACCCCTTGCAAGACCAGCAACAATACCACCGAAGCCAGATCCATCCCCCATAATCCGGGAATAAAGCGGCGCAAATAACGTAGCGGGGGATCGGTCAGTTTGACCAGGAATTGACTCATAGGGTTATAGAAATCCGCCCGTACGATTTGGAAGATGAAACGCAACATTACGGCCAGGATGTAAAAGCCAAGGGCCATTTCCACGAGAAACGTGGTCGCATTGCCAAGGTATGGGTTACCCATCATGAGAAGCTACTACCTCGATTCAGGAATACAACTAGCGAGGCTACGCCTCAGACCAACGATGCATTATGTTGTATTTAGTAAAGCGCTCTTAAAACTTGACTTATGTGCAAAGCCGAGCGGAAAAATAAACAAATTAATCCGCCCCTAATTGATGGCCGAGTTCTACGGATCTGTCTCGGGCAGCCCGTAGGGCATCTCGAAACAGCCCAACCAGATTACCCCGTTCCAACACCGCAAGGGCGCGTTCCGTAGTGCCCCCTGGAGAGGTAACCCGTGCACGCAGGGTGTGGGGTTGGTCCGAGCTTTCCAGAGCCATTTTGGCAGCACCGAAGGCGGTTTCCAACGTCAGCAAGCGTGCCGTTTCCTGAGATAATCCCAGCTCCCGACCGATGGCCTCGAAGGCCTCCATGATCAAAAAGAAATAAGCTGGCCCACTCCCCGACAAAGCGGTAACGGCATCCAAGTGGGCCTCCGTATCTACCCAAAGGGTAATGCCTACTGCTCGCAGTAAGGATTCGGCCCGATCCCGCTGCTCCGAACTGACCTGGTCATTGGCATACAATGCCGTTGCACCGCTGCCCACCAGGGCCGGGGTGTTGGGCATGGTGCGCACGATGGCCGCATCGAATTGTAGCCAGCGTCGAATGTCCGGTTCCCGTACCCCCGCGGCAATGGAGATTACCAACGGTTCTCCTGTCCGAATCGATTCGGCCGATTCCCTCACCACCTGAGCCATGGCTTGCGGTTTGACGGCGAACACCACCGTATCGTCCCGGTTAGCGGCCTTTGCCAACGCCTGGGTGTTTTCGGCACTGACTTGGATACCGAAGCGTTCGGTCAGTGCCCCTCGTTTATCGGCATCGGGTTCCGATACCCACAAGTATTTCCGGTCATAGCCTGCTTCCAGAATACCACCGATGAGACTGGTGGCCATGTTACCACCACCAATGAAGGTAATGTTCCGATTCACCATGCATTACTCCATCATTTTGCAGGGCAGAATTACTAGGAGTCTGTCCGACTTAGGCAGATTCTGCTACGGAAAAGCGGATATAGGCCAAAATTCACGCAAATTCTCGTTAAATAGTCCACTATTCGCCTCGAATTTGAGTAAATTTTGGTCACGATCCCGCTTTCCCTCGCGACGAATTCCTAAGTCGGACAGACTCCTAGTGCCATCTTTAATGGGACGACGGTCATGAGATATGGTACAACAATTACGAGCGCGAAAAGGTTACAAGGCTGAAGCGGTTTTGTACATGAATAATTCTGCTGAGGAGCCCTGAATTTGTGTCCATGTCCCTTTTTCGACGGATACAAGACGGTTGTGGACTCCAGTGCAAAAAGAAACCCCAGATGATGGTTCCTCACCTTCTTTAGGTTGGTTATGCCACTGTACCAACTATCCCACGTTACATAAGCGGGCTCCAATCCCCGGGTCAGTACCTCAGCGAGCATTTCTCGGAAATGCTCGTTTTTCGTTTTCCCCTCAGATTTATCAACGATTCGGTAGTTGACGGGTTGGTGGCGCCCGTCAATGTCACTGTAATACAGTGTAATCAAGTTGATTCCCTTGACCGTTGCGTGATGTTTGCCAGACCAGAAATACCCGACAAAAGCCATCTTGTGGCTGTAGGGCTTATCCAACACACTATCGTCTACACTCAGGACTCCACCTTTCAAATTCATGTGAAATGTTCATCACTTCCGATAAATGGCAACAACTCGGCGAATTTGGCTCGCTTAACAAATACCCCATATACATAGGCAATGTGTAACGGGCTGTCGAGGGTCGACTTATTCCTCGTACCATGGATTCGGACTCCTATAGTCGTTGATTACCTTTTTCAACAACCATATCCTAATGCATCTGTCAATGCGTAAGTCCTATTGTAAGAAATAAGAGGTAAATGCAAAAGTGGGTTATGTTTCATAACAAGGTGAAAATGGCTGAAAAAGCAGAGCTTACCTGTAGTAAACGAGCGCTTTGAACCATTTTCAAAGCGGTTAATCCCTCACCCGTGAAATTTTGAATCTCACGGTAGGAACGCCCGTTACCGGGCGCCCCCCGCACAGACCCGGACGGTGCGGTTTTCCCGCATCCGGTTCCTCGGTTGTACTCGCTTTCGCGCAAGTGCGATTGCTCGCCTTGATTGCTATTCCCCGCAGTGAGGTTTGCTTGCCTAAATCCGGCCCTATGTCCAGAGCAAGTTGCCTTTGCGGGCTACGTACTTCCGTCAAGTCCTTCCCCTTGTAGTGGGCTTTCCCCACCTCTGAGTACTATGCTTGATAAGACAACCCAAGCGCTTATAGAGTTTCTTCCCACCTTATCTGTGCTTTCTCGCCATAACGACTGACTCCGGCTTAGCCCTGTATCCGGGTCTCACCTTCGTGCCTTAATATCCGTATGTCTTTCATTACCGCTTACACTGTCTCAAGGTTCGGTTCCACCCTAGCTCCGTCTCCAGGTTTCCCTTTCGTGCCTCAATAGCTGTATACCTCTTCTCCCCTCGACAATAAGGAGCTACTCGGGCCTTCCCGGGTTCCTCGACATATCTCTTCCTACATGCCACGGCCTGTTGACTCCGGCGGGCCTACACATCCTCGCCTTTTTCCTCGGATGCTTCTGTATTGCCTTCGAGCGTTCTAAAACCCTCGGCGCCCGCGAATATTCATTTCGAAGCTGTACCAGCTCTTCAGGGAACGCGACTTCCCCTACGGCCTATAGGATTCTCTGCCTACGCTTAGACCATCTCGTTCGCATCTCTTACAATGCTCCTGCTTGGTCCCAAGGCTCGATACGGGTAGGTGGCTAGCCCTTACAGATTTGCATTGCTGCTCATCTCCCGGCAGGGACTTTCACCCCGCAAGATATGCCGGGCTTTGCCCGGCGCGACAAAACGATGAAAAAAATCCCATTCTCAGCTGAATCCGTAGTTCCTCCGATCTCCGAGAATTTACCCGAAAGTGCCTGTTGTGTGTAGGATGTCGGTGAGCGGTGCGAACCGCATCAATGGAGTCCACCTCTATTCGATGCGGTTCGCACCGCTCACCGACATCCTACAACCGGACATATTTCTGTACGACGAATTTTGGTTTCGGTTTGGCCGGGTTAGGGAATACAAAGCGACTTTTGCATACAGCCCAGAAGAAAATCGTATTTTCTTCTTTCCTGCTTTGGCCAGCCAAGGATGGCTTATGCAAAGCACTCAAGACATTTATAACGTGCGGGAGGAATACAGGCAAATGCCAACAAAAGTCGGTAGCCGAATAATCAAACAAAATAGGGCACCCCGAGGGGTGCCCCTATAGCTCAGATTGCAAGCCAACTACCGTTAGCCCACTTTGCAGGAAGTGAAATTACTAATTACTACACTACTTTCCAGCGATCTCTTCAAGCTTTTGTGACCTGATGACTTGACCATTAAGCGCAGCTTCTTTGGCACTCTTTCCAAAGGCCACCGCCATCATGGTGCTGTAATAGATCACCGGCATCTTGAAATTAGTATTGTAGTGCTCGTTGATATGATCCTGATAGATCTCCACGTTCATTTGGCAAACCGGGCATGGAGTTGCGATCACATCGGCCCCAGTATCGTATGCTGCCTCAATGATATCCTTGATCATGGCCTGGGATTTCTCAGGCTCGGAGAAGATCAAAGCACCACCGCAACATTGAACCTTCTTTTCGTAGTTGGAGATCGGTTCAGCACCAAGCGCCTCTGCAAACTTGTCCATATATTGAGGATTCTCGAAAGAATCACCGGCAATACCGAATGGACGGTTGGTCTGACAACCTACATAACCGGCAACCTTGACTCCTTTCAATGGTTTCTTGACTTGCTTGGCGATCTCCTCGTAGCCAATATCCTCAATCAAAACCTCTACCATATGGCGGACTTTCTTATTGGCTTCGACTGACAACCCTACACTAGAAAGCGCCTCGTTGGTTTCTTTTTTGATCTCCGCACTCTCCTGAAGGCGCTCTTTGGTCTCACGGGTCGCAAGCCAACAAGCAGCACACGTAGCGACGATATCCTGATTGGGATGTTCCTTTTCCGAAATCGCAATATTGCGGGCCGATAATGCCAAACGCGGCAATTCACCACCTTCAGCGTAGCCGATAGAAGCAGCGCAGCAGTTCCAATCCGGGATCTCGTTCAACTGGATACCTAGCGTATCGCACACTGCTTGCACTGAAATTTGGAGGTTTGAGGCCGAGGCGCCCTTTTGTGAAGAGCAACCTGGGTAGAAGCTATATTCTTTATTTGCCATGCGTTTTTCCCCTGCGTGTTCCCCTTTAGCCCATCACATTAAGCGCGATTTTTCTCGCGTTTTTGGTTCTCGATTTCCCGAGCTTTATCCAATATCTTTTTAAGATCGCTCGAGCCTTTGACACCGTGACCACCGAGGATCTCCATCGGGTTCATACGCTTGGTTTTCTGAAGACCAAGACCTATGTCTTTCATCTTTAGTGCCGTTTGAATGCCTTCACTAAAGCCGTTTATGAAATAAAGGGCAAGGCCAAGTTTGAGTTCATTCACTCGCCCCTTCTTAACCAGATTATCCCAAAACTTCTTCGCAAATCTGCGTGTAATCTGATCTTCAGGTGCAATACCAAGCCAATGGGCATAATTTGCCAATCCGTGCATAATGTGGGTAATAGGCAACCCCCTAGGACAACGCGCGATGCAACTGTAACAGGAAGTACACATCCACATGGAGTTCGAAGAAAGAACATCCTCGCGTTTGTTAGCCCGAATCATCATGAAGATTTCTTGAGGCGGATGGTCCCAATACGGACCTAAAGGGCAAGAACCGGCGCACACACCACACTGCATGCACATCTTCACCCACCCACCTTCTTCTACGTTGGCTTCTACCTCCTTGAGGAAGTTATTGCGGTATCGTTCAGTCATCGCGTAACTCCTAGAATTTGAATGGGCTAAGGCCAATCCGCTCAATTGTCTCGGCCATTTCATTGATGAGTTGCGGTACACGGTCGATGTCGGTAATAGCTACCTCGTACGTCATGACCCGTTCCGTCTCGAGTTGAAGTTGCTGCAAGGTGTCATCAATCTTGCTCATACGGTAATGAGCCATCTCAGAACCTTTGACAAAATGACATTGATAGTTATCACCCTTTTGACAACCCATCAGCATCACAGCATCGTATCCTCCGTTGAGCGCATCGGTAATCCAAATGGTGTTAACGGAACCAAGACATCGAATCGGGATGATACGAACGAATGCACTGTATTGCGCCCCATTCATCGCAGCCATATCCAAAGCGGGGTAGGCATCATTTTCACAGGCAAGCAACAAAATACGGGGTTTTTCGTCGAATTCTTCCGGAATATCTGCTGCCTTGATTTGCTGACCAACGGTATCCACGGAGTAATTTTCGAAGGATATAACCCGTACTGGACAAGCTCCCATGCATGTACCGCATCGACGGCAACGAGATTCATTGAACAAGGGAAAACGCTGCTCGTCTTCATTGATAGCACCAAATGGGCATTCCACCGTGCAACGCTTACATTGGGTGCAACCTTCCTTCCGGAAAGCGGGGAAACTCAAGTCCCCGGAACGAGGATGAGCAGCACGTCCAACACCGGCATTCTCCAGGGCCTGAATAGCCTTGAGGGTAGCACCCATAGCATCTTCGATAGCCTGGGCCATATCCATAGGACGACGAACCGGACCTGCTGTATAGATTCCGGTACGACGCGTTTCATACGGGAAACAAATAAAATGGGAATCGGTAAATCCATGTACAAGCTGAGGCACATCCGGACCTTGGCGATAGTCCAGATTCAGAACAGAAGTACTGGTATCAAATTCCACCTCGGCTTCTTCCTTCTTTTCCTCTTGAGAACCAGCGTTTTCTTCGTCTTCCGCTACTGGTGCCACCAACTCGATGTCGACTCCAGAGTTTGGAACCATTCCGGTAGCCAGTACGACGAGATCCGCATGCATGCTGGTATCTTCGTCTAAGATCAAATCCTTGAACTTAACGGTTAATCCACCACTCCCCGGAGCAACCTCGCTCACCAAACCTTTGCTAAAGGTTACGCCTTTGTTCTGTCCATTCCGATAGAAGTCCTCACCACCGGCACCTGGGGTACGAAGATCGGTGAACAGAACTACCGTATTGGCACTCGGATCGGACTCCTTGACATACATGGCCTGCTTAATGCTGGTAGCACAGCAATGACCGGAACAATATGGCAGATGACCTTCTTTTTCACTACGTTGGCCCGCACATTGAACGAATACGACGTCTTTTACTTCCTTTCCGTCGGAAGGACGCTTGATAGGCCCCCCATTGGCCGATTTGGCGAGGTATTCAAATCCAGCCTGGTCTATTACATCAGCGCTTTTGCCAAACCCCAGTTCTGGAAGCTGCATCGCATCAAACGGCGAAAAACCACTTGCCTGAATCACGGTACCAAAGGTTGCATTGGTGGTCGAACCGCTTTCCTGGGTAATATCGGCGGAAAAACGCCCCGGTGCTCCGGCAATCTTGGTAGTCGTAGAATTGAGATGGACAGTAATATTCGAGTCGGCTTCCACGGCCGCAATAATTTCAGCTATCCCTGTATCCTGCGGATCCGCAAAGGGATAGCGGGTCGGAATACGCTTATGGAGTTTAGCAGCCCACCCACCAAGACTTTCTGACTTCTCTACGATAGTCGCAGAGTAACCGGCTTTGGAAGCTTCAATGGCCGCGGTAAGCCCGGTGATTCCACCACCAACGATAAGAATATTCTGGCTGGTAGTCGCTTCAGGATTGCCTTGGGGTAGTACCATGTACTTGGCTTCGGCACAGGCCATACGCACATAGTCGTCGGCCATTTCCTGGGTAAGTTCCCGGGCTTCGTCATCATCCGGACGCACCCAGATAACACCTTCCCGCAAATTCGCGCGAGAGATGGTTACATTTTCGAAACTAAAGGCATCTGTTTTTGCCCGGCGCGAGCAGGCACAAATCACCACTCGGTTTACTTCACCGGCGTCGATATCAGCCTGGATGATTTTCACCCCATCCGCACTGCAGAGAAAGTCATGTTGTTTGACCACACCGGCCTTGCCCTCGCGGCTCGCGATCGTCTCAAGCTGACCGGCATCCAACCGATCACCAAGCCCGCAACCCTTGCAGATGTAGGCACCAATCTTTACGTCGTCTGCCACTGTTTTAATCCCCTGTCTTACAAGTTACGTATGCTGAATACTTTTAGCCTAAATCCCAGACCTACTTCTGTTTTGCTCCTGGCATACAGCCTCCCTTTTTTCGGAGCAACGCTTATCCCTCTGCAGAAGCCGTCCGGTTTATCACCTGAATGGCACGTAGGGCGCTTGCCGTTGCACTCTGAACGGCTCGGTTCACATCCAAGGCATCCGCAGCACAACCAGCAGCGAATATGCCACCATTCTTTTCATCGGCCTCAATAAAGCCATTGGGATTTACAGCTAGTTCTACCGGCAAACTGCCTTTGCTACTCGGCTCCATACCAACGGCTAGTACCACCAAATCATGACGATTGCTGTAGCGCTTATAGCCCTCGGTATTCACCCCATGCAAGATAGGATCACCTGTCGCCTTATCCTGGGTAATACTTGCCACTTTCGACTTGATAAACGAGACCGTATCCTCTTTCTTGACCTTCGTATAGAAATCTTCGAAGCGGTCGATAGCCCGGATGTCGATGTAGTAAATGGTCGATTTGCCTTCCTGGTCACGCACATACGTGGTCTGTTTCAGCGAGGCCATACAGCAGATACGTGAACAGTGAAGAAGATGATTGCGATCGCGGGATCCGGAACACTGAATAAATGCAATATCTTTCGCTTCCTTGCCGTCGGACGGACGCAACAGTTTGCCTCCGGTAGGACCTGCAGGGTCTGCCAGCCGTTCGAATTCAACGCTGGTGATGACATTTTTAAAACGATCGTAGCCGTATGCCTGGATCTTCGCTGCATCATAAGGCCGCCACCCGGTAGCCCAGATTATCGCACCTGCTTTAATCGGGACATTTTCATTCTGCATTTCCAGATCGATGGCATCGTACTTACACGCGGCCTTAGCCTTCTCCGCCTCATCGGTACCGATGATTCTCGGATCGATGGCATAACGCTGGGGATAAGCCATTTTGAAAGGTAAGTAGGCTGCCTTACGTTTCCCGAGCCCATATTCAAATTCATCATCGAATTCCGTTTCTACAGCCCTTCCACAATCACCACATGCGGTGCAATTTTCATTCACATAGCGCGGTACGATGCGCACGGTAGCAGTATAATCTCCTAGCCCTTCTTCAATGTGGACAACCTCAGCCGAAGTAAGAACGCGAATCCGGGATTGCGCCTTGAAACGCCGTGCATTAATTTCCATACCGCAGGTTGGAAAACACAACTTCGGGAAGTAGCGGTATAATTGACTAACGCGACCACCCACCGAATGATTCTTTTCGATGAGGACCACGTCCTTACCACATTCGGCGGCTTCTAACGCGGCGGTCATTCCGCTAATGCCACCGCCTACGACCAGGATTGTCTGGTTGGTAGCGACTACGTCCGTCATTAGACCTCCTAAATTCTCTTCCACCGTCAGCATAGTGGTCGACACCACCACACCTAAAAACTCTTTATCATGGTTCGATTAACTACAGGATTCCTATAATAATAAGGGTACTCTACTACATGCTTAGGATAAGAATCCCATTAAATATTAATATGCTTAACATGGATCAAATTTATTAATCTCATCCGTGAGTAATTTTCCTAAATAGGACTTACGCATTGACGTTGTTGGAGAATTGAGGATTAAGGTGTTCCCTACCGAGCATAAAGGAGCGAACAAATTCGGCGACCACCCCATTGAAAAGGTTCCTTTGTACTTGGTAACAATTTTTG
>Ga0209363_1001199_pt1 | contig 12045 bp, 5 predicted proteins | sample WorMetexBAHAMAS3_FD_187385 | JGI IMG/M metagenome (GOLD analysis project Ga0209363, IMG submission 187385) | Marine gutless worms symbiont microbial communities from Max Planck institute for Marine Microbiology, Germany - Inanidrilus exumae... | ecosystem: Host-associated > Annelida > Digestive... | reverse complement strand
CCTATGTGCCCTTGTCACCAAGCAGTATAAATTGGTGCCGGCCAAGGAGTGGTGATGCTCTGCGGCCGGGAAGGTAACCGCAGGCCTGGCAGAAGATAATGGCAGCCTACCGCCGGGTGGATGACTTATAGTCACTTTCGGGCTGGCTGTCTGTACACCGGGATCAGCTTCGGGTCCAATGCTTACTAACGAGTATGGGAAGCTATTACCTTTTAAAAATTATTCTTTAGGCGACTTATTAGCACTTGACGTTGCGCTGATTTGCTATTCCTCGGTCACTGGTAGAACATTAACTGTGATCGCACGCTGTGTCTGTTTACTGCACTTGACATTCTTCACAGATGTCACCAGAACCAAATCATGCTGCTTAGCGGCAAGGTGCTATAGAAACTTGTCTATGATTCTACGCAGACTCCGACACCGTACTGTAATGTAACCTCCTCCTTCGTCAAAACTTCAACATCTTTTCAATTCTACCAATTAGTTCACTATGCGAGACAATCCACAAGCTTGCCGACCGACAACTGTAATAACTAACCGCATCTAGAACAACGTAAATCCAATAGACGCCCACCGTCATTGACACTTCGCTGAGTCGTTAAACAGTATACATACCTACCATGTTACTGTTTAGCTCTCACGTCACTGTTAAATCCTTAAGTAGAGTTCTCACTGCGGCCGTAACGCGCGCGTAACGGCCGTCGACGGCCGTAGCGTGCCGTCGATCACGGTCGACCGCGACCAAACGTGTGTGAATGCAGGGACGGTCTCCAAAATCTAGCATTGCTAAATGTTCGAACATCGTTGACAACGTACGCATGCAGTACGCACACCGTCGACGGCATAGTCCTACGCACGTCGTGACTGTGAGACGGTCCCCCGCATTTGCACACATTCGATCGCGCGGTCGACCGCCATCTACGGCGCGCTACGGCGCGAGTACTCGCGCGCACTCGCGCGTTACGGCCGCAGTGAGAACACTACTTTAAGTCTACTGTAACATTATTATGAAAAACAAATAACAAAAAAATATCCCGAAAAGCCACTTCAGATCATGATGTTTTATACTGCAGCATGTTTGATCAGTGCTTAATTCCGGCCCTGGTTATAATAAAGCGTGTTTGTTAACAAATCGTCGTAAACGAGTATGTTGTATATTTTGTGGACGGTCAGCGTTTCCTGCGCCAATGATCTACGGAGCAGTGATTGACTCGACTTGCAGTGTACTTCAGCAGTCGTGCACGCGCAAAGGCGCCTGTCTGCTCTACGATCACGACAGTTTCCGCTTCCGGTTGTATCTACTTCCGCTCTGCACGCAGGTGGCGACGGTGGCGCTCAAGGCACTGGCGTGGTACTTCAGTTGTCGTCGAGAGAAAGCGGCAGCTGTCGACGCCGCCAATACCCAGACCGCCCATCGGGACGATACCGCAGCCGATGGAAAGACGGTGAATGTGATAGGACCAAACAACGAGGACGGAAGACTTGATACAGATAAAGAAACTATAGTTTGATAACCGTTACGTAGTGTCACCGGCCGGCTGAGTGTTAATTGTCTTACCGTAGAAGACAAGATGCGGTGCAGCCTTTAAGGACGGCACTGACTGTAGATGTACTTTTTGTCTTATGTAGCAGCATAATATTCAACAGCAAAACAGAGCAAGGCTATTTCGTAGTCTGCACAAAAAAACGCTGTATCCTAGTCGAAAAATATACGTGTGAATACCATTTTTGACCTCATGTTTATACAGTCAAATAGATTTGTTTGGTTTAACGCCATCGCCTTATATTCCCAAATTTAGTCTGACTGTTTTAGGGGGTCTCATATTCTCACCCCTCGTCAGTGAAACTTGGCGTCTCCACGCCATATTTTATCCTCGTCCGTGCAACATGTCACCGAAGAAACCCCAAATCAATATATGATTAATCTATATGCCGGCTCTAATTTATATACCGGCGAGTGTGTATCTTCATATACAGATCTAATAAATGTTTGCTGAACACCGATACGTGCTGCGGACAACTAACAATTACATTGCGTTTAATTTGCTTTATACTTATCGGTATTGAAAATGTAGCATATGTGTTTACTTGTTTCGATACTTGCTTTAAGTAAAGAACCATGAGGTTGTGTCACCGACTGTTGTTGAGCCTGAGGACTTATTGCAGTTTATACATCTTTGACAAACTGCTCAACTCTTGTTACTCTAGCAATGTCAGAGAGTTAAACAAAGAGTTAACGAGACTTCCACAGTTTGTAAGGTCAGTCGTCATGCAGTCACCTTCTCCTATAGCGTCAGTTAGAAATGTGAACTTTCGTATAACAATTTTGAGCGTGCCTGAATAATTTCATAACTGCACAATAACAATAAACGGACAATTAGGCCTATACCGTGTCCTGCAAATAGAAAACAGAAGACGATTTACATTTATTTTATGGCAAAATTAAAGCTACCACAATTTACTAACGCTTACGATGTGTGATACAGTTCTGTTAGGCAATAACTGTTTCTTCATAGTATCACCAAAACGACCTATATAGTGCAATAGGTAGACTAGTTAGTGCAAGTACTAGGTGATTCGCGACGGCTTGCATCGGGTAAGTTCAGTATTATGCCTTCCGGACTGCCCGCACGGTCTATCACGCGGACCGTTTATTGTGAGCTCTTCGGCTTTTGTTTTTAGCTTCTTCTTTATTTTTTTCCGTAAGTAAGTAAGCAAGTAAGTAAGTACATGGCTAATATAGCGCAAAAAAACTAGAAGTATCAGGGCGCGTGGACGAAGATATTCTAGGCAAGATGGGCAGCTGAAAGAGGATGGGCTGACTAAAAACAAAATGTCTTTAAATGGCGTCTGAAAGTGGGAAGTAACTTAGTTTCACGTATACTGACAGGAAATGAATTACAAACTCTCGGAGCAGAAAACCGAAAAGCGCGAGATCCAAATGTTAAATTGTGGCGTGGTACTGATGAGAACTGGATGAGCGAAGAGACCTCGTAGGTTCATGATGTTGCAGGAGGTCAGAAAGATACGGCAGGCGATCAGTGTGCAAAGCTTTGAAGGTCAAGGTGTCAAGTTTAAACCGTATACGCCGTATAATAGAAAACCAGTGGAGTTGTTTGAAAAGTTTATTTGAAGACAGTGGAGATAGACGAGAATGCGGCTATGAGCTAGATTAAGCTTCCGTCAGATTTTGAGCGCGGGTAAATATATTATCTCGTATCGTGTCGTATTGTATCGTATGCTTGTCTGAAGAAAGCCGAAGGTGGGCTGGTTTCGCAGACAACGGTGAAAGTTTGCGTGTTAAAACGGTAAACCGGACAAATCTGCGACAGTCCGTGTTATCTGAGTACCAAACAGTTAGGGGTACGTTCAGAAAATTTAGAGGTTGCAGTTACGTTGGTGTCTGGCTGGGATGAAAGCGTCTTTACGTCTTTACGTCCATTATGGAGTAAGAAATTATCGTATACATATAAAACTCAATCTCTGTGTTTTTCTGTTCCTTATGCACGGCCACAGTTTTAAGCGGATCTAGACCAATTTAGGCATGTGGCAATGCATCCTTATACCCGGATGGTTATGAGCCGGTTAGCGAGCGCTACTCGCGCCCGCAGGCTCGCGCTCCGCGCGCCGTCTATATACGCCGCTGCAAATGGGTGGCGAGCTACGTCAGATCATTAGGAACTAGCGGGCGGCAGGCGGTACGGACCGAGCGCCACAGGCGCTAGTAGTAAAAAGCGCCGTAGGCGCGAGGGTGGACCGCTAGTAAATTATGAAGGAAACCTGTTAAGTGATAGAAATGTACATTAAACCGATTCACCGGGTGAAATAACGCTCGCGTCTGATAGCGAGTTCTTGAAGTGCTTAACGTTGATTGCACACAGCGAATATATCTACTTTACTTTGGTTTGGCCTGAATCTGTAGTATAAAACCCCCACCCCAGTACGAAATCTTGGCTACGCCGCTGTAATGTAATGACCGCATGATTTTTGCGCAAATGAACTATCCGCCGCTATCACCATCATTCTAAACGAATTAGATTTACTGTGCAAAAATTAAAGTTATGGCATGTGATAAAAATTCGTTTAATCCGCAGACGCGGCTATGAACTCACGGACGAAGTTCAGACGCAGTCATTCAATTCAGCGACCCAATTTCCTCTGAGACGTCCATATTTTTTTACTTCGCCACGGTATTTGAGCGAAGTATTGCGAGCAGCGTGTCTGTTTGTCTGTCCGTTTGTCCGCTCGCATATCTCAAGCATCACGTGATTAATGACGACATGCATGCGCCAGATAGCGGCACCAATCGGACGTCAGACAACGTTTTTTGGTCGCGATCGCCAGGTGGAGGCACCGGAGGCGAATTCTGCCGTCACCATCGATTGCATCTTGTTGAGCATGCAGGTAAACGTTTGACACCGAATTTCAATCCGGCGACTAAGATTTCTTATATGACGTGTATACTTTGTCGAAGGCTTGTCATCTGCTAGTGGTTTGACGGTTTTTATGCGCACGCGAGTGATGGCAGTATTTTGACTTCCCTTCCGAAATTTGCTAATACCACCGTTTTCATCGACCGCAGTTTCCCTCAGGGTGTTGCAATTTTATAGATTCGATAATGTGTTGAGTGCTTTTAGACCATTATTTTATTGCGTTAAGTTATACGTGTAAATAGCTGACGATTTCCGTATAAAATGCGACAGCTCATGTGTATAATGGCTATAATATATGATTTATCTTAATTTTGTTGTTTTAGAGCTTTAGTTTATCCTACAACGTTAGGTAAACTGTGGAGAGTGAACAGTTTTTTCTATAGATAATAAATAATTGCAGAAGTATTTTTTTCTGTGAAAGAATAAAAAGAATATTTGTCTTGGACTTCAGGTATGGGTAAATTGGTTGAAAGCACCATGCACAAAGAGGTAGGTAGGAGTCCGGGAATGTAAAAAGCAGTCACGTAACTTCCTTGGAGGAGTTTTATCATGCATATCGCGTAGCTAATATACATCGTGATCAACCTACGTATGAAGTTGGACGTGCGCAGCTTTTACTTGTTTTAAAGATACGACGGGTTCCACGGGCTTTATGCGTTTTACCCTTCGGTCCGCCACCACTGCCACCCTGACTTCGCCAGAGCATAGTAACTATCTGCGTACGAGTGTGTATGTTATCTCGCATTTCTCATGCGTGTAGCTCGATTTCCGCAGGTTGAATTTACACCGAAGACATCTGCCTGTTGCTCGCTCAGTGTGTCAAAGGGCGAACCAACATAGCGGACCAATAGCACACACTGACCACAGTACAACAGAGGGATGAGTGAAATGCGAACAGTAACGACGTAAAGCCTTCGGTACGTTTTATGAATATTATTAGTTCGCTCCCGTTAGGGTTTCGGAAGTATTGTGATGAGTATGTCATGTCTGTGTTTTGTGTGTCTGTGCGTCTGTCTGTCCACGAAAATATCCCCGGGACCACAAACGCGATCTTTACCAAATTTTTTATGCATGTTGCTAATGGCCGTGGCTCGGTCCTCCTTCGGCTTCGTGGCGATACGTTATGTACTTCCGGCTTTGTGGATGAAATCATGTTCTTTTTCTATAATGGGCTGTATAGTGGTATGAATTTCACTACAAAAAAACGATTTCGCTTAAATTTACTTATTTACCTAAAGTCGGCTAGAATTTAATTTCCTATTATTAAATGGCATAATTTGGACTATTTCGAAATTACTCGTAAAGACAAAGAGGAACAGAGAAAATTGACGATTAATGGAAAGAATTACCGAAACGCACGTCGCCGTAGCTATTGTTACTATGATAACGGTAAACGTTGACGGAGAAACAAATATACCAGTGAATTTAATGCATGGACGTGGGAAAGCGAAGTTAATTTAGCGTTAATGGGACTTAGGTTAAAGAATATAGAGTTAAGGAAGAATTCAGCCGCTGAGAATTATCGTGGTCCATCTACAAATATACCACCAAAGTTGAGAAATTCGCGTTGAACGGTTTGCAGTGGCCACAGTGGTTACCTGAAGCATGATATAACAACGGATGCATTCATCGCCTTGCAAAACCCTGTAAGGGGTGCGCAAGTATTGTGATTAGTATGTCTGTGTATCTTTGTCTGTCTCTCCTCAAGGATATCTCTAGATCTACACGTGCGATTATTACAAAATTTCTGGTGCATGTTGTTTACGGTCGTGGCTCAAGCTTTCTCCGGCGAAGGGGGGGGGGCGAAGTCTGCTATCTACGATTGCATTGTTATTATTGCAAGTAGATGATGCTATACTATTCGATACTATTAGATAGCCATCGTTGGACTTATTTTTATAGTAAATGATTAATTAGTGTGATTTATAAAGGCTTATCCTGTTAGTGTAATAGACTATTAGCCTATATAGTATTTTGAATAACCAGGTATATTTCTAATGTGTTAGGTATGTAGCCCCTGATACCAATGTTATTATTATTATTATTAAAAGAAAAGATTTAGGTGGCGTAATGTCAAAAGACTGCAAGGACACCGTACAAACGTTAAAAACAGTGACAAAACGCGATTGTGATGCAAAAGAGCGAATAGAGTAACTGTCAGATGCGGTCGTAGACAGAGCTGTCGAGATCAGGAAAGCTTCTGACAAACAGTTCCGTCTTCAACTGACGCCTAAAGGACGCCAGTGAAGATAACGTTGTGAGAGATGTCGGTAAGCTGTTCCGTGTCCGCGCCGCAGCCACGGGGAAAGCGCGGTCACCGGCAGTGGAAAGGCTAAATACGTAATTTCTTTAAAATAAGCACACTGCTGGTACCTCGATAATTTTGATATACAATGTTATCGAAGCACGGAAAGCACGAGATGAGAAAGCTGAGATTCTATCGTATGGCCTAAATGCTACGGAGCAGTTTATCACTCTGTGTCGCAGTAATCCCAGATAAAGTGTCGCTTTTGTTCCATAACCATTTTGCAGAATTTAATTATTCTTTTACAATCTATTTACTGTTTTCTATAAAATCTTTAATTGTCTGACCAATTAGCTACACGTAAACGTGAACTTGTATACTCATGTCTTTATTTTCACTAAATCGTACGTTATACTATATATGAACTTTTAAGCACACACAAAATATGCGTTTCCATACTGGCAATGAAAAATCTTATCACTTTAAATTACACGAAACACTAGCAATAAAACCAAAACTTACAATCTGTGGAACAATTTGGTCCCTGACGTCGATGTTTTTGCAGCGAACGAAGAACGGTGATATTTACCATTCTTCGAGCAACCGCATCGCACTTCTGTCGAATTTTAACGTTCTGAAACTTATGTTTGCTTTTTTCAGACTTATTATACGCAGCTTATTTCGTCATAAATAGACAAGACGACGATGGATGACGAAAACGGCGAAATAGGAAGTAATGTTGACAGAAAGAACGGAACGCTGGTTAATGACGCCAAAGGATCGCCTGAACGTAGACGATCAGCGAAAAAGACCGCCGGCGTAGAAGGAATGGAAACAGAAGTGGTCGGCGATGATGGTGGTACCTTCGTGGCCGACGTCAAAGAGTCCCAGTGCGGGCTCGGTTCGTGGCGGCCGCAGTGTCTTCGTCCATTCGGCACAATCTGGTCCTTCACGGCTGCCGTGTCAATGCTCTGGGTCATCTCCGGAATCAGCGTCACCTACTACTCTGCTGTCATCCCACAGATCGAACGCCGCTTTGGATTGTCCAGCTCGCTGTCGGGGTTCATCAGAAACGTCGACAACGTCGGATACATGGTGGTGATACTGGCTGTGAGTCATCTCGGTCGCTATGCCAACAAGCCGCGCATCCTCGCTGTCTCTTCTCTTCTCTCCGCCCTCTCCATCGTCATCTTCGCGGTCCCGCACTTCATCTACGGCGGTCCAGGCCCGCTGTACGCACATCCGCCGGGCAACAACGCGTCCTCGGCCGGGAGGAACGCATCGGCGGCGGCGGACCGGCATCGTGGACGGCGGTACGATGTCGACGAGACGACGGGCGGCTGCGGAAGTCGAAGTACGTTGATGGAGTTCAACGACGGTGCCGTGGCGCTCTTCATTCTGTCACAGCTCTTGCTGGGCGTTGCGTTGTCGCCGACGTCGTCGCTGACCTTGACCTACATGGACGACAACACCGGAGACCAGTCGCCGAAATATTTCGGTACGACTGAACTTCGTAGACTTTTATTCCGATTTTGGATCCCACAAAAGAGCAGTGGTCAAATCGTTTCAGCCGAGGTGCAGATAAAAAGTAAAAGTAAAAGTATACAGTGTATAGCAGTTTAGCATCAACTTAGCTCTTCACCGCTACGGGAAACTCACATGCCATATCGGATCATACAGTGTTACCTGCCACCCGACAGAAGTAAGAATCCCGCCAAATTTGCACACAATGTAGCCAGATCATAACAGACGAACTTTTTAAAATCAGAATGGCAATATTGCAATCCGTTTTGGAATGCCAGGGCTACGAATAAAGGTGAATAGTTCGATTTTGCCAATTGTGACCCTAAATTGGTTGTCATGGCAACGTCCTTTGAGCCATCGGAAAAAGAGGGTCATATCGGTCAACTACGATCAAATATAAGGTAAAACTTTTGTGAAAATCGATCCAGTAGATTTTGAGTTTTCTTTGCTGAAAGGTTCCTTTAAAAAAGAAAGAAATTAACCCAAGCAGAACATATAGCCCGCGGGGCATGCATGCCGCTCGGGATAAACAAAGTTAATTGATGAGCTGCGATTTTTAACTGGTATCATGGACGTGTGATCGCATGCTGCAGGTGCCATATTCGGAGTACGATCATTCGCGCCAATACTTGGATTTCTTCTCGGTGCATGGACAAACAGCGTATACGTGGATCTTACAGGTATAGTCTGATTGTGTACACACTCGGTGTTACCACAAACTGCAGCTGTTTTCCCGACTTTCATATTTATTATTATGTCTTGTGCGATTGCAAGGAGGTATACGGCATACAATACCGCGTGGTAATTGACTACAATAAACTAAAAATTCAACCCATTTTATATAGAGTCAACAGCGATGTTTATTTATTTAAACGGTTCACAGTTGCACACATTGACAAAGCACAGCAGTATACATGTAAGTGACAACCATAAGGTACCAAGGCAAACCACTTACAGATACCTTTAAAGGGAAAAATACGCAATTACATAATAGTAGATAATAGTAATACATAAGTGCGCAATGCTTCTACAAAAAATACATAAACTCAGACAAATCCGACCTTTTTACTAATCTTTTAAAAGCAGCAACGGAACGTACATCAGCATTAGTGATATCCAGACTGTTCCAGGGAGGTATGACGTGTTCACAGAAAAAAAGTTTTACGCAGATTAGTACGACTAAAGTTAGAATATAGCTTCCATCGGTGACCTCTAGTAATGGAGTGTAGCCTAACATCAAACATGTTGGAGTGATCAATACTCAATTTACCAAAGAGTACTTTATACGTGTATAGCAAATCCTGCTGAAGCCGCCGGTGTTCTAAGGTATCGAGGCCGAGAGCATGGAGCCGATTAGCATAGCTTAAGTGGGCCATTATTATGCAGCCGTTTTGTGAACCGTCTCTGAACCGATTCAATGCGCTTAACATCTTTAATTAGATATGGAGACCATACACATGAGGCATATTCTGTTGTGATTGTGTGGAGCTCTGGTTCTTAGTGGAGGACGTCCCGTGTCGTTCACGGCTGCAGTCTGCATCGACGTGATCGGTCCGTCTGCCCAGACAGCAGACGTCAACCGAACAACGTAGTTCTGCTTTCAGTGTGCCGACAGTATGGAACAGTTTGCCATGCTCCAGATCCACGTGACATGAGTCTGTCCGTGAACACTTTTCAAGCAGACACCGTTAAACGCATCTCTTTGGGCAACGACTAACATCATCCAGCGCAGCTGTGACGTTTTTTGTGATTTCGACTACGTGATACATTCAAAATCTACCTACCTAGTGAACCCATAAATTAACATTTTAGATGTGCTCCGTGCTCTGTTCGTTCCTGGAACTTTTTCTCCTGAAATTGGAGTTACTGTTGACTTTGACTCCTCGTGCACTACACTGTCTACTTTTGCCTCCAACCTATCGGACGGCCGATGTAGTGATACATAAACTAGACCCATGCGGGATTGACGGTCGACTCTTCGCAACTGACGTCAAGTTTAAAGTCACGTGACACAAAAACTGGGACAAATATCACAATCCGGCCGATCAAATTTAGATATTGTGCCCTAGTTTAGGAATCTGTGGTCAGTTGCGAGCTTCCATTGTATATTCCATTGTAAATGGCGGAGGAGATAGCGTTTAAAAATGGAAGGATTTCCAACTTTCAAGGGCTCGTGACCTTTACCGTGGATCGGGTTATACTGCATACCGACGTGTATCACTCATCGACCTCTACCTATACATGCCACATTTCATTGAAATCGAAGAAACGTTTTGTGGACGGACGGACGTACATACGGACGGAGGGACATTTGAGACCCATTTTGTTAGGTCTACTCAGAAAATTCGACTTAGCCTAATTAAGACGTGGATCACCTAAAATACAACATAATGCAGTCAGAGATGGCAGACTTCGCCCCCGGTGATGCCACCTGGCGAAGTCGACAAAACATAATGTCGAGCTTGATTTTGACCCATTATGTGAGAAAACGAGGTCATCCGCAAAACAGGAAATACATGCACATACTGCACTGTTGTCAAAGAAAAACAGAGCCACGGCCACCGGCAATATGTACAGAAAATTTGGTGAAATTTAAACGTGTGGTTTATGATTATGTGAGCTGACAGACAGACAGACAAACGAACCGATATGCTAACACGTTGATCGCAGTACTGGTTGCGAAGTAAAATGGCTTGAAAACAAAAAGTCGTAACCGCTCAGTTAAGCTGTCGTACTGATCTGTCAGTCTGAATTACTTGTTGATTACCTCCAAAGTCCATGACGGCCACAACCCTTTCGAAAAAGTACCTGTGTTCATTGGGTCTAGTTCAATGAACAAGCCGCGTTGTATCCTGCACTATGAACTTATTTGCCGATATGCTACTATAATAGTTAGCCACAAGGCATTAAAACCGCCGTGGAAGCTGCTACTAAAACCACGAAGTGTTTCTTTTCGCAGAATTTATCAGCCACACCTTGTTCACGTGATCGTACAACGTCTGCATTTAAACCCAAGAGCGCTGCCTTACGTGAGGTTTTAAAGCTCTTTACATGTTTGTATTTGTACATATCCCCGACTATAACCACACAATAACTTGACTTATAATCATGATTAAAACGTTGACGAATAACAAATCAATGCATTATTTTGATACTTGTGAGCGGCGTGCTCGACGTACCCATTTTGTCGAATGTCTTTGTTTTCTTTTTATCTAGGGTACGACAGACGTATCCAGGGTTTGTTAGTAAAACTCTCATGGGTCGGAGTTAGGCCTATAACAAGTGTTTAAAACAATTTGGCAAAAGGTCGCATCGCCGTCTTGTCATTCATTGCGGCTGAGAATGGATTCGTCCGATTTGACCTTCATTCTAATACATGGTTTCGTGGACCCATGTGACTCAGCCCCCAAATGGCATCTCGATCGGTTCACCGGTTTTTGCAAAGCTCACGGTGCTCAACACCTGGATGCACAGTCAATAATTACAATACATGTACATAACTGTACATATGTGGCTGTTGGAGAAAGTGCTGACGAGCGCGAACGATCTGTGTGCGTTATAGTTAAGTTTCTTGTCGGGAATTTGTGCACCAGTTGACAAATTTAAGTTGATACAGAGCGTCGCGCGGTCCCTCTGCGTCAGCTGAGCCTCTTGCTAACTGGCATGGTGGTTATCTGCTAAATTTATGGTACATACATGCTACAACTCAGACAATTCAGGCCAACTCAGCCTTTCATCCCTTCGGGGTCGATAAATGAGTAGTAAGCTGCAATTAGATGTCTCTTACCTCAGTTAGAGGTGGCGCCATCTGGTGAACGCATACGAAGGAAAGGCAGGCATGGT
>Ga0209363_1001198_pt1 | contig 12045 bp, 13 predicted proteins | sample WorMetexBAHAMAS3_FD_187385 | JGI IMG/M metagenome (GOLD analysis project Ga0209363, IMG submission 187385) | Marine gutless worms symbiont microbial communities from Max Planck institute for Marine Microbiology, Germany - Inanidrilus exumae... | ecosystem: Host-associated > Annelida > Digestive... | reverse complement strand
CGTTAAAGCAACGTGAGAATTTGCAATGCGTTCGACTTGAGACGTACGTCTCAAACGATACTCTTGTGCTCTTATTATAAGTTTTTGAACCGCAGGACCCGTACCCGTGCAGGCCTCTAATATATGGCTCAGATCAGCATTACATGCAGGTGATGTGGATCATCACATGCTCGCTGTGTGATAGTTGATCTATTGCAATGATGCGTGTACAAAACTATGGAGGTAGTCGAATAAAAAGTGTTAGTTGCAGAAAATGCTCATACGTGCGGTCTGTTTGCATCATTCGTACAACAGTAGGACTGCACTTCAACTGACACAGAGCATCGCGTGGGTCTCTCGTTGATAGCTGAACAGGTGAACATGTGTTAGTCATGAGTGTCAGAGATGTGAAGGGAACTCGAAGAATTTACCATAAAAAGTTAAAATCACTTGCCAGACTTTATCCTATCTTGATGCACTGACTAAGCAGACTAACTCCTGCTGATTGTCTGTCAGAGTGTATTAACGTGTACAGATGTCTACATCACACAGCAGTAGCATGATTAGTTGCTAGTTGATCACAGTAGCATAATGAGGTTTGTTTTTGTTCATTGTTGTAGACATACAAACCAGCGTGATGAACTGTCAGCGACTGGTAGGTTGCACTTTGATGTTGTGTTATGTATTGACTATTATAAAAATTTCGTCTCTGATATAGTCATAGTTGTACTGAAAAGGGACATTAAACTCCAACTATCAACTATTGTAGAATTTTCACACGTTTTTCAAATGTCATGTAAGGACATTATTGGGTCACTTTTTGTCTTTTGCTAAAACCGTAGTAAAACTTTAGTCATCCAAAATTAATAAATTGTTAGTCAGATAGCTGAAAATGTGAAATATATTTGTGTTTGACAGTGAGATTGGATGTTTGTTCTAAAACTTTTAATACTTAACTTTAAGACTAAAGTTTATGAACTTTGGTTTTTGACTTTAAAAAATGAGTCCACCTTTTTACAGGTTGTCATGCGTGTCAAAGTAAAGTACAGTAAAGTATACGTCGATTTGTATAGCGCATTGTTTTAACTAGCCTACATCTAATGTGCTCAGACATGGATCACACAGTTTTACCTGCAAATTACACCATGCCTGCCTTTACTCCCCAGCTGCAGAGCATCACCACCCTTTGGCTGGTACTCATTTTACCGTCCCACGGAGGGTAGAAAGCTGAGTCGACCTGGGTGGTTGGTTACATACCGAAATAAAGTGCCGCCTCCATGGGTCGAACCTGGACACGGTCACCCATCCCAGACTCCCAGTACTAACCGGATTCAGCGTAGGTTAACCTCGTTGATCGAGACCAACGACGTTACCACTACGCCACGCCGCCACCTCAAACACATTTGGGAGTTCATTTGAGATGATAGTAATGGTATCACTAAGCGACAACTACTCATGACCATATTTGTGTACAGTGTGTGACAAACGGAAGGACACATTGAACATTTTATGAACAAGCTCGTGATTTCTGCTGATATGTTTTATGGTCTGCGTGTGTAGGCAGTGCAATGAAGAACAAGACTGAGGCTCATAGCAATGATGTCACTTTACATCCACGTGATGACAAGCCAAGGCCGTATGTGTGTACAGTGTGTAACAAACGGTTAACAAAGAAGAGCAATTTGAACGTTCACAGAAGAAGACACACTGAAGAAAACTGGTATTCATGTACTCAGTGTGAGAAACGTTTTCGTTGTCAGTCATCCCTGAGCTCACATATGAATATTCACAGCAGTAAATACCAGTGCAGTGAATGTGGAAAATGTTTTCAAAGCAACCATGCATTAATGATACACAAACTGAGTCATTCAGGAGAGAGACCGTTTGAGTATAGTGTCTGTAGCATACTATTCAGGACATCAACAGAACTTGCTGTGCATAGCAGAATTCACAGTGGACAGAAACTGTACAAATGGTGTGACAAGGCGTTTAGTCATTCTGTACATTTGACCATACACGTGAGAGTCCACACGGGAAAGAAACCTTACAAATGTCACGTGTGTGACAAGGCATTTAGTCGGTCTGGAACCCTAAACGTACACATGAGAGTCCACACGGGAGAGAAACCATACAAATGTGAGGTATGTAATCAGGCATTTACTCTGCCTGGAACTTTAACCTTGCACAAGAGAGTCCACACAGGAGAGAAACCATACAAATGTTCACTGTGTAACAAAAGTTTCAGCCACTCTAGTCACGTGCAGAGACATAAACTTCGTCTACACAGTAACAGAAGACCATACCACTGTCCTTATTGTGGAATGCAATTTAAGACCAATGTTGACTTGAGGCGTCATGTTCGTGTTCACACTGATGCAAAGCCGCACTCATGTAGACACTGTTCAGACCGTATTAGATGGCTTGAGCAACTGAACCGACATCTGCTGAAGTCACACAATGAAGGTACTTGGTTCACGTGTGACGTTTGTGAGAAGAAATTCATTACACGTCATGACCTGAAGTTGCACTCAGTTCGACATGAAGATGTAAAGCCGTATGTTTGCAGTGAATGTCCAAAGTGTTTCTGTACTGCAGCTCAATTGAAACAACATTACCTGGTACATACGGACTACAAACAGTTTTGCTGTTGTCTGTGTAGTAAACATTTCAAACGTAAAGGTAGCGTTGTATTTCATTTTAAGAGATGTTTTAAGAAACTGGGATTTAACCATCCTTTCCTGCAGTTTGAATCATTTACTAATAAAAATTAACCTGTGTGAGCAGTGTGAGTAATTGATGGAATAAATTATACTGGAATTCATAGTATTGAGCTGCAAATTTGACAGAATATTTCGTTTGATGTCGTTAATGTAGTTCAGATGAGCAATCTGTAGTGTGGATTGTACGTACATTGTATGGCAAGAAAAGATTTTTCATTGTGACTTTGATACTATTTTACCTTGAAATTCTTAAACAAAACTTCATAGTTGGAGAAAATGTTGAATTATATTTCCAAATTTTTCCACCTTAGTAAATAATAGGTGTCAAACATTAGCTGGTGTAACAACTGAAATTATGTGTGACATCGCTATAATGAAATTTATGAAATCTGACAAATCCATATAGATATTAACTCCAAAAATCCATGTAAATTTTATTTGAAAACGATACACGATAAATGAAATATTAGGAAAAGTCACTGTACAGAGACTACTTTTTACCTCACCAGTACTTGATTTCTGGCACATCATAAGCAGCGATAATTTCAGATTTGGTTATTGATGCGATGCTACGAGCAGTTTATGATGTTTCATATATGTGCTGTTAGTTTCATATATAAATGCTTGACGTCACACCCCCAGCTGAACCTCAAGCAGACTGAGGTGACAATCTGCCGGGCGCCCAGAGGCCGTGTGTGCGTAAGAAACAAGTCAGGACACATCCTGAAAACTGAAAACTAGGCTCACGGCAGAAGAGCTACACAGTCACGTGTTCCGGCAAATCCATGACTGTCGTGCACTCATTGCCCTCCAGTAGGGATTGGCCGCGGATCAGCGGAAAACCTCGTATGGCACGTAAGAATGTAGGATTGTAGGGTGATGCCAATACGAGGTTTTCTCTCGTCGTCCCAGCCTTTTCATCCGTCTCCACTCAGCTTCAAAATTTCAAAATTAACCTCGAAATGTTCCCCCATACCTGATAGTATACCTATTTTCCCTTAAACGCCTACCATGTAAATAGTAGGCTATGTAATTATCTGTAAATAGCAACACCATACTGAAAACAAAGATGATATAGTGCCGGAGGCGCCGTCGCTATATCATCTTTGCTGACAGGACAGGAAAGAGGAACAGCATCATGTTCGTTTTGTGATAACCGTGTACATAGTCTTTATATAGCATATTATATATATTTGTACATTACACTGCACACAGAACTGCCATATGTACATTCCGCGACAAACACTATGTCGAAAGAGGGATGCTATCCATGTGTTTTTATCTTTTTATCTTTCGAGGAAGAGCATGATATCTATGTGTGTTTTGTGTAATGTGTTTTATATTGAACTTGTTAATATAAAAAATCTACATTTATACACGCGTGTTAATTACTGTCTGTCTTTTGTCCAAATTTGATGGTATATAATGATAGGGATATAACAGCGGAAAACCAGTATAGCCACGGGAAAACCAGCAAACTTCGAAACCTTTAAGACTTAAGCGCCCCAATAACCCCCAAAAGATTTTACCCCTTTTCCAAATAACTGAAATGTAGAACAATATTTATGAAAATGTTTGATAGACTTAATGAATTTTTGAGTAGAACCAGCGCATCGTGGGATTAAATAAACTTTAGTCTGTCTACCGCTCTGGCGAGATCTGCACAACGAGTTAATAGACAGTCTGCCATTGCGGTGTCAGTGCTGAGTGGAGCACCAAGAAGCGTTGAAGATTCAGTAGTTTTCTGCTCAAAGCCGGCCAGCAAATCATGAGAAACAACTCCTGTGTTCGATATAGCTTCGCATTTGGATGTATAAAGCTGCAAGCCATAACTTGGACCGATGTTGGATATAGTCGTGATGTCACCGACTCACTGCCTCCTAATGTAACATCGTCCATAAATGCTACGACGAGCTCACTAGAAAGTGATTGCAGAATCGGCTGAATGGTCAAGCAAAATACCATATTGTACTGTCTCCAAAACGAAGTTTAGTAACGTTGTAATATGACAGCCAGCAGAACCTGTAAAGACCCGGAATCTTATCTGCGACTGTCTTCAGCATTCGATCTGAAAGCTTGTAATAGATAACTAGTAGTAGCCTACACGGTGGACCAGTACAAATGGTCATAGGATTTACATACTTACCGAATTTTGTCTGCTGAAGATATGATTCACGTGACGTGTAAAGTAAACAAAATATTTGTATAGATTTTTGTTTAGTTGTTTTCGTTTGATAGATTCTGTCAGAAAATACAGTTTATAATTTTGGAGTTGTTATTGACTGCTGTTGCTGGTGTTTTAATGATTATACCTTAACTTTTATGTATTTAAGGTTTATGTTATCTGAAGTTGTAGCATGCTGCAAGCTCTCGTTGGTCCGTCAATTCTGAATGCCGACTTATCCAGTTTGGCATCAGAATGTCAACGATTATTGGACAGTGGTGCGGACTATTTGCATCTCGATGTTATGGATGGACATTTTGTACCGAATCTGACTTTCGGCCATCCGCTTGTAGCATGCCTTCAACCTAAACTTCCAGCTGATACTTTTGTAGATGTGCACATGATGGTGGCTAATCCAGAGCAGGTAAGTGCGTTATCTTAGAATGGTTGCTAAAATATCTTCATTGTTTATTGAATTGGTTGTTGAGTGTTTGCACAGAAAAGAGTGCAATTTGATTTTGGTTACACTAGTTAACGCATCGGTGTATCAGAGTATTGGCATGCCTAACCCTAGTACCTAACCCTCAAAACCTATGTATGGCTGCTGATACGCCAATGTGTTAACTAGTGTAACTGATGTGTTTTTGTCTACATATTTTAGCTGTTTCTTTACGTCTATCCACAAATTTGTAAAAAGCCACTTCCACAGTTTGTAAGCAATGTTTACAGTGTGAGGTAATGTATCTGCTTGTTCAGATCTGTCCTTCTGGTTGTCTGTGGGATTACTCAGGGAGTTGTGGATGAATATTCGTGAAATTTTAGGAGGGAGAGACTTTAGGACAAGGGACAGTTCGGGTTGTTTGATACGTATCCGCTATCCAGATTTCTGATTATATTAAAAAAACATAACATGGCAATTTTCTAAACGTATTGTTCATAGTGATGCAGTTGCCAAGAGGAGGCGTTGATAACAACAGCTTGCTGTATGGAGTCGCGTCACAGCTGATGAGAAATTGAATTACTGAATGATGTTATCTTTTGCTGCGATATTTACAGCTAACTGGACAATCTAATATAATTATTGATCTTGTAGCTGTAAGGTGTCGATGTCACATTGTGTACTGGTATGTAAGTTAACAATTTCTTGGGGGTCGTCCATAAATGGTGTCACAGTCAGTGGTGAGGGAGGGGGTTCATACTAGTGTGACGATGTGTGACGAAGGGGGCGGGGATAATTCAGTGTTGTGATGTCATGCAGGACTTTTTATGACTCACGATGTCATACGCTGGCTATTGGCTGGTCTCTGCTGTCTATGATGGTCATTGCTGGGATAACTACTCTGCAGTCGACTGCAGGATGACTGTAGTGCTGGCTATGGAATTGATGCATTAGAATTTAGACCTATAGACTGTATACATATCACGTATACCCATCGACTGCCGCTTGCTCTGACAATAATAATCATCACTTTGTGGGGGAATGGGCATGAACGTGTGACGCCATTTTGGAAGGGAGGTTCTGAGGTTTGTGACGAAATGTGACAGGGGATAGAGGGAGTCAGTTACCTCCAAATCGCGTTACGTCATTTATGGACGACCCTTGTGAATGCAAGAATCGTTATCAGATCTGTGGAAGTGCCTTTGAGTATAAAAATTATTTACGAATGTTATATTCACAGTGGATAACAGAGATGGCAAAGGCTGGTGCTTCTCAGTATTCATTTCACATTGAAGCAACAGACAACGTAGTGGATTGCATACAGAGTGTGAAGGCTGCAAATATGAAGGTGGGAGAATATTTGGCATGTAATATGTTTTTGAACACATTCATTTAATTTAGATTGCAATTCATGATGTGGAACATAATTAGTTGGGTAATGGCTGCAAAATAACTGGTGTGTTTTTTGTAGGAGTTTCTACAAGTAGACATCTTGCCACAAATCTGATAGTTCGTGATGTTATGGTTTTTGTTTTTATAAACAGCATTCATCATACAATGGTGGAAACGTGATAAATAATTGTTTTTGGATTGTTCAGGTTGGATTGGCTATTAAACCTGCAACTTCTGTTGAGTCCGTTGTAAAATATGTTTCCTTTGTTGACACGTTGCTAATAATGACTGTGGAACCAGGATTTGGAGGGCAAAAGTTTATGCATGACATGATGCCCAAGGTAGGTTGTTTCTGTAAATGTGCTGTGGGAAAATTTGTGTGCTAGTAGTTTATGTTGGCATAGTTGGGACATTTTATTTATGCAAAGAAATCAAAGAAGTGACTGAAGTATTCAACACTTTCGCCAATGTATGAGTTCATGCCAGTTGCCTTCGAGACTTTCGGTGCACTGGGCAACGTGGCTATGGGCTTCTTTCATGACCTCAGTTATTTATACATGTTTTATTCAGTTTTGCTTACTGTGGACTTATAGTTGTCACCATCTTTATTGGCTACTGTTGTTTAAACTGTCTGTTTCTTTTGCTTAATGTAGTATGTTCATGGCCTGTCATGTGTTCTGTAGGTGACGTTTTTACGTAGCCGTTATCCCAACATTAACATACAAGTAGATGGAGGCGTAGGTCCTGACAATATTCAGATGTGTGCTGAGGTAAGACCAAGCTGGTTGAGTTGTGTATTAGTTATGTGTGTACATTTGCATTAATGCAGATGTAATGTGCGTTATGTGTTGTATGTAGGGATTTATGAATCATTTAATTTATTTACTGTTCATTTAAATGAAATACATTTTATTGTATTTTTATTGTATTACTGTACTTATTCTAGTATGTTTTGTGCGGTACCGACCGCTGAGTCCCTGTAAGGGGTGCCTTATAAGTTACCGTAATGATGATGATGATGATGATGAAACAGTTAAATATTTGGTAAATATTGAAGTGATGCTTTGCATGTTAGAGCTCTACAGCTTTGGTATATGATTCAGTGTGAAACTATACACAGTCAAAACTTTTAATCACAGATGTCCAGTGAAATTTCTTAAGCTGTTAAAATTATGGAGTAAAGGTGAGTGAAGAAATGAAGTGGACTGTTTTGGTCGTTTTCCTTTCCATGCCATCTGCAATACGAGGTGGATTAACTGTCATTCTTATCAACAGTCTATACCATAGATGAGCCGTAATGCTGGACAGAGCTTTTTCAGTAGGTCTACAGTCCTGTGAGTTGTTTCAGTGGTTGGTAGGCTTACTTATAGGCTATTTATGCTGAAGGCAGAGGTCGCAGCATAATAGACCCAGTTAGCTAGCTCTGATCGGGGCATGTGTATGGTGTAAACTGAAAATTCTAGGTAGCAGAAGGGAAGGAGAGGGCATTAGCATGATACCTAGCAGCAGACAGTTTATTGTGTAGTAATGCTAGGAGCACGAATTAACAATCAATATACATTGCGTACCCTGATTCTTCTGAAGACCTTGGCGCTATATAAGCCATGCACTTACTTACTTAAACACATTGTAGTTACACAAGTTATGCATAACAACGTAATTTGACCAGTTGTGTAAAACAAAAGCAGGTACGTCTACATGGTGGCTCAAAATAATACCCCCAGACATCTAGATAACTGCTGTGTTTTAACAGTCATTCTAAATGCTACAATTTATCACACAACATGTTCAAATAATAACATCAAACTGTGCACCACCAGCTTTGATACATGCTCACAGTCTCTTGGTGAAGTTTATTTGAGTCGTGTGGCATTTCATCCCAGATTGACTGCAGGACGTCCTTCAGTTCATTGATGCTTTTCAACTTCAACTGAAATTTCTGATAGTGCTCAGACGTGGCACCCCAGATATGATAATACAATGGATTGAGGCTAGGAGAGTTCGATTGACAGGTGCCTTTAAATTTCACATTCAGGCAATATGATGAAATAATAAAAATTAAAATTACTTTCGATTTTTGCTGATTAATTTGCAGCAGTTGATGGTGATCCAGTCTTGTGCCATGTGTGCAGATGGCACAGTAGTTTAAATGGCAGTAAACTGTTGAACTGAACAGAGCAAGCTATTCAAGTGAGATTTTCAGGAAATGTTGACAAATCAGTCCTTAAAATGTGCAAATTTTATTGTGAAATCTCGCATTGTAAAAAACGTAGAGCTGCTTGTAGATCGTTGACATTTTCAATATTCCGTGGGTGATATAATATATACTAAGTCAGTAATCGATAATCGGCCGATTGTTAGGCGCCGATTATCGGCCGACCGATAATCGGCCTGTGCTTTATCGATGATCTCTAGACGTAACACTACTGGCCCACCACGTGCTCCCCCCTGGTGAGTTACATTGCATATGCGAGTGTTACAGACGACACGATGGCAGACACCAGCGACCGTTACTAGTCTGGTCCCCCTACACTATGTGTAGGTGGGCCAGTAACAAATCAGCCAAACTGTTGGTATTTGCTTATGATTAGAAAATAACCCATGCAATCAAGTAACTATTTCCCGCACCATCCTTCAAAAATACCTAACTCTCAGCTGGTGGTTTCTTTTGAGCCACCCTGTATTTTGTTTATGATGCTGATGATGTCTATGAATGCTTTAAGGGATGACAGTATGACAGGTGTGTTGTCGAGTGGCATTAACGTAACACAAACTTGCTTGTGTTTCGTACAGGCTGGTGCTAACATGATTGTGTCTGGCAGTGCACTTGTACGTAGCACTGATCCTCGTTATGTAATGTCGTTGATGCGCAAAGCTGTTGCTGATGCTATCCACAAGCAGTCACACATTATTACTGCATCATGACTTTGGTATTTCAGTTTGGCATAATACTTGTCAGTTTACTCCGATTTCATTTTACAATGGCTTTTTACATATCGTTAAGTTGTTCAACTTTGATAACATCATTTACATTTTGCATTAAGTCAGTAACAGACACTTATCAGTAATATATATTTAGTGTTTATGTTGTTGCAGGTGAAATACAAGAGTACAGAATCCAAAAGATTGGAGCCATTCCAAACCACTGTTAGTACTAGTACCCTGTACCTAGTAACTGTCAACTGAGATGATAGTATTTGATTAATATTATTTAATGAGTTTTGTTCAACATACCACAGTCATATGTCACCTTATTTGCAGTAACCATATGTAGATGGTGATTTATTAATTTTTGTTTGCTGAATATATCCCGCATAGGTAGTGGAGGATTTATATTTATTTCAACATTTATTATGGTGTTGCATAATTACTTCACCCATGAGAGCAATTGCGAAGTATTGTGATGAGCTTGTTTGTGTGTCTGTATCTGTCTGTCCACGAGGATATCTCCGGAACCACACGCGTGATCTTTACCAAATTTTTGTGCATGTTGCCTATGGCCATGGCTTGGTTTTCCTCCGGCAGGGTGACGAAATCCCAAGGGGAAGGGACAATTTTATGGGGTTTTCTTCCACATTGACAATGCATTGCACAGCATAGCATTTGGACCCATACAAAAACGGCTGAATCGACAGAGATGCCGTTTGGCATGATATTGGGCTTGGCCCAAGGAACAGTGTGTTACGTGGGGGTGACGATACCAGATGTGCAAAAAGTGGCACTGATTTGTTAATATATTACAAGACTGTGTCATGAGTTCAAGCAGCACTTTGATCTTACACTACTGCAGCAAAAAGCATTTTAAGTTTTTGTACCGTTTCATGTGTGAAACCTAATTACCCAAGCATTTCCAGGTTGGCACTGGTTGATTTATATCTTGTTATTTATGTCGTTATGATTACGGTAACTTACTGTCAACAGCGGCATTTTCCAGTAAGAACTTTCGAGTGAAATTTTGTAGTTATTTGAGCGTACAAATTAAAAAGTGCCTGTTTGAAAATGTGTGGTATAAAATGTGTTTTACAAATGCTGCTAAGTGAACAAAATGACAATCGATTCATGTAAAATTTGGTATGTTTGCTAACAACTAAATTTTCGTGGTAATAGATCATAATTTGTTAGTTATTGGTAGTTGTTCAGAGTATTCAATTTTCTGACATTGCGTTGATTTGGAGGTCATGTAACTTTGTTGGTGGATGATGTTGCCAGCGTACTGTACTAACTGGCTGCATTTTTCTTTACCGCTTGAAATAGTCTGAACTACTGTTGTTTTATTACATTAATTTATATTTTCTGTATAATTTCGTCTTTTAAAAACTCCACAGCACACACACTGACACAGACATTCCGAGTTTTGTTTGACGGTCTTTTTTCCGTAGTTACTCCTGGTTGGTATTGTGTCCTCCAATATAGGAACTTTGGAGATAATTGACGTGGATTTTTGCTAGATGGATTCAACCAATACTGTCAAAGAACTGAAGTGATTACTCCAGAGTAAATGTCCCACGGGTCTTCTAGTTTCTTGATCATTCAAACTGACACGTGAAAGAAATACGCTGCTGCCTTCATGCCAGCTCTCCACAGCATACAGTAGTATTAGAAACGAGTGAATAATGTTGCGTCATGTAGCAATTTCACTTTCGCAGTTGCATTATCAGACACTCGGAGTTAGCTACAGACTTTCATTCTTTCATTCAGATCATCTTGCAGAGTGTAAGAATATAACATATGAGAAACTTATGTTTGAATTAAACTTTAATATTTTGGACGAGTGGTTGCCTCTGAGCTGCAAAGGAGCTAATTAAATTTTTAAATGAAACTCTTTCAGATAAGGTCAAAGAATTTCTTGTTACAGATGTTCAATATGAGTGTAATCAGGCTGCACTTTCGGTATGCTGATTGTAACAAGGTGCATTTAAAGTACGTTAAATGTATAGTGTAATTTACACTAGAATAGGCTAGGTCAGTGCTGTCTAGCCTAGTATAAGAAATATTGTTAGCGGCCTTATACGCTGGCATCGTATGGCCTATAGCCTTACTTATTTATTGCCAGAGTGACAGTTGACAACTTGACAGTTAGGAGAGTTGAACGCTGATGGCGACGGAGTTAGGGAATTTAAAACGTTGATATTGAGAGATAGTTTGAAGTCATCTGGGACCTCGTGAAACTTTGGACACTTCTATATTGAAGTTATCTTCGGCCTGCAGAGGCGAAGATAGTGGAGTTTGCTGCAGAGGACTCGTGGAGAGCACTGGCGGATCCAAGGGGGGCGGGAGGGGCCATGGCCCCCCTCGCCGCGTGGGCAAGCACCCAGAATGCACTAAAAGTCGCCATTTTCAGACTCAAAATC
>Ga0209363_1001196_pt1 | contig 12047 bp, 11 predicted proteins | sample WorMetexBAHAMAS3_FD_187385 | JGI IMG/M metagenome (GOLD analysis project Ga0209363, IMG submission 187385) | Marine gutless worms symbiont microbial communities from Max Planck institute for Marine Microbiology, Germany - Inanidrilus exumae... | ecosystem: Host-associated > Annelida > Digestive... | reverse complement strand
ATATTATTGATGTGTAACAATTTATTATTGAAAACAGTCTATGCATAAGTTGAGTCTACATTGTTTTGCTTTACCACAGTTAACATTACCTCTTTGTATGATCTGATAAAGTACATTGTCGCTAATACCAATTTCACAGTAATGACAAATGCTGTATGATTATGTTGTAGAGTATGGCAACTAGTGATATGGACCAAAATCAGGCTGAGACATTTCTGGTATCACAGACGAAGAAGAGAGATGGTGGAATTACCGAACAGCAGTCAAAAGTGTTGTTGCAATGTTGGAAGACGCATAGAACACGAGTGCATGAGATTGTGCTTCGCAGTTGCGCTTGGAACAACCGGCTGCGTAATGTCAACTGGCGTATTGATGTCAAGTCAAGAAGTCGCTCTGTGGAACAGCTCAATACAGCAACTGCAGTTGTGGAACTGGAGTTGGAAAACAGTGGTGCTAATGCACAGGTTTGGGAACAGCAGATGGTGTCCTTAGCCTAGCTGAACTGCTACCCAGTCTTTTTTGTATTATCTGGCTGCGGTTGCGTCGACGGGGAGGCTCCCCGTCCTCGCAACCATCCCATCACATGGGGAGGCACGTTGTGGATGGGAACTGTTGCACACCTGCGTTGTGTTAGAAGAATTTCGAGTTTCGAAGTAAAGGAGTTTGCATTAGTACCAGTTATGACACCATAATTGGGTTAAACGTTGGAGTATCCACGCACAGATGGGGTTAATTGTTATGGTAATTTGTAATATCATGAGGCTGTGTTTAGCATGCAGTAATGGATGACAACTCCAGCACACAACAGAAGAATGATCCTAATAACTTCTGCTGAAGTCGCTAATAAAACTTCAATCTTAAGTTTTGAAGCAGTTTAATGAACCACAATAAGTGAGTTATGTGTCACATGTTTATTTTTTATTGTATTCATGCATAATCAGGACAACTAATACCAGAGGAGATAAGATAAAGATGTGTCTAATACAGTAATTTGTGTTATGCAGTGCAATATTATGAGATGACAAGAACATTACGGATGAATGGAGGGTGTTTGTTGTAATTTGTGTTGTTAGGGATGGTGACAGCAGCTGTAGGCACAGGGCTAGAAATTGATCCACATTATAAATTTTTAGTTTGGATGTTTCGATGTATGCTTGCGTGTATTGATGCTTTTGGTCTGTTAGGGCATATGGCCTGTGAGAACCAGTTTCAGAAATCTGTAAAAATTTCTCCATTGAGAAAGCTGGCTTGACCAGCGGTACCTATCTACAGAAGAGTGGAGTGGGCCAGTTAAACACAAACCAAAGACAGTGGTTTGATTAATTTCAATATGTGCTGGTGTAGTGTGCATATCCATACAACTTTTGAATTTTGATTAGACCTGACGTTGATGTACCTTTGCTGTTCTTCTGTAGGGCGGTGAAGTAGTGAAATTCGAAGTGGACGAAAAAGGACTTAGCCACATACTGCAAAGTCTCAAGGATATTGAACAACAGATTGATTCACACTCTGGACTGACAACAAGCTGAATTTCTACTTTAGGTTTAGATATTATTTACGGCAATAAACATTGACCACATAATGTTATATATGTACAGTTTAAGCATGTCGGTTGTTCAGTATGAAATTCGGTAAACTGTAATGCTACAGAACAGTAGCTGGGATGGTGACAGTGAGGCGTGAAGTGCCACATGGGCCCGGATGTATACATGTTGTCGACAAAAGGTTTAAGGATAACACACCTAGTGACATATATTAGATTTAGTGCACCTTATAAATGTACCTACTTACTTACACTGATAAGTGAAGCTGTGGCAGTCTGGCAGCTTGTGGAACTAGAAGCCCACACTTGCAGTCACACTGACTACTCTAACAACATTTTTCCGACCAGAAAGTACACGTCTGCTATTACGTATTTTCAGTTTTAATTTCTGGTCTGCTTTTCTGTAGTATTTGTTTTCTGTCCAGCCATGGGGCCGTTCGACAATAAAATCAGATTGGTTTGACCCGATTAATCTGATATGGACGTGGCTGTCCCATATACGATGATATCTGTCCTTTTAATTCAAGACTGACCTATGGAGGATCAGGATGAACCATTGTGCAAGATATGTAGATCAGTGGCCATTTAGTTCAAAAGTTATTATCATAATAATTCCTGACGTGTCATTGTGGAATGCGATGAAGATTTTGCGGTCAGTCTTGTTCTATGTGAAATTTTCTTAATTCCAAGCATGAGAAGTGCAGTAATATGTTTAACAAGTGGTCAAAGTATTGATAAAAGGCCACATCACATGGGGCTGGATTTTTTTACAGGGGACATGTAATATGACAATGACCAATTGGTAGCATTGCAGTCGGCTGCAGCAGTTGTGTTGTCATGCTGTTATTCTGGATTGAATGATCCCTTCTGCAGCATAGAGCGCAGCAGACTCCCAATGCTTTTCAGTTGGCCAGACAACCCCCAAAATTGCCCTTTCCATTAGGGATGTCGTGTCGACCCCATCTAATAATGGTTCCTTGGGCCCACGTGAGTCAGCCCCCAAACAGCATCTCAATTGGTTAAGCCATTTTTGCACAGCTCATCCGTGTTCCCAACACAGACACTAGCAGTTGGCCGCATTTATGCAATACATGTGATGTGGCTTAAAAAGAAAGTATATGCCGGTGCCTTCATGAAATACGATTTTACGGAGGATCTTATAAACTAATCAATTTTTAGTTCTTTTATGTTTTGTCTGCATGCAGTAGAGGCAGTCCACTGTAGTAGTGTACATTATACATTCCGTGATATAAACAAAGCTGTCACAAGAAGTATGTTTTTGTTATGCCATAGATTCTTGTGTGTTGTCTATTAGGTTGAAATATCTATTGTATTGTTTTGCTTAGACAGGCAACATTAGAAATCTATTACATTGTTCTTTTCATATACAATGAGTGCAATGTGTTGCATTGATGTGGTATTTACTATTTTTATAATCTATGTAATAGGCATACTGGTCTGCATGATTCAGCAAGGCAGCTTCAACCACTGCCCAAGGCGCGATCTCGAAGCAAGGGAGCTGTATGAGGACAAATGTTCCCCATTCCCACACAATCCCGACAGTGACAGTCCCCATCCCCATCGCATCATCATTCTGTCTGTCGCTATCTCATGTAATAATAATAATAATAACCGAGTCGATATTTATGGTGCTGTCATCATGGCAAGCCATTGCGAGAGTTCACCCGGTTCATTTGATGAATGCAGACTCAGCGCCAAGGTGGCCGCCAACCCTCAGACCAAGCCAACCGACTTGGACTGTGAGTCCGCCGGAAATGGCAGCTACCATCCACATCCACCATCGCCATTTTATTATTACTCAGCCCGAGAGCTGATACTCATTTTACCGTCCCACGGAGGGTGGAAGTCTGAGTCGACCTAGGCACTGCAGTAAGGGTGCGCAGCCCGTGCCCAAGGTTGTATATCGCAGTGGCTGTCGTGATAATAACAACAGCCCGTGGTGAGATTCGAACCTGGGTCCTCTCACACCGCAGTCAGGCATGTTACCATAAGGCCACTGGAACAAGTATAATACAATATACAATAAGTAAGCAAGCAGTGAGACGACCTGAGAGGCCATGTTGAGAGCCAGCTGCCAGTCTTCACATTCATGGCTCATCACTAAAGCCTTGATGTGACTTAACGACAGCAAAGCTTTCATCTTGTCACGGTCACCATAGTAACAACATCCACCTCCCAGTAGCTTCATGCCTATAAACACACGGCACAAAATAACTCAGTAAAATAATCATGTGGATTTTGTTACATTTAGTTCCAGTATGACTTACTGACAAAACTTGTTGAACAATTTTTATGTTAACATCATTTGCATTACAATGTTTTGAGCAACACATTCCAACATTTCACTGCTTGGTAATTATGTTCACTGTTTGGTTTGTTTTGCATCCATAGAAGAAAGCATCATGTAACAGTCTGGCGTCTGTCCACCTGTCCCATTGGCATATTCACCATAGCTCACCAGGGTGCAGCATACGACGCGGCCAGCATACATTTTGGCCGGACAATAAGGAGTTACGACATACTTGCTTTTGACCTGTTCACACTGAGTCAATTGTTAGTAATCAGTGTTTAACAAAACGTTTTGTTGAAAATTACAAACACGTACCGTCTCTGACGGCTGCGGAGACGACATCACGAACGTGCATTGCTACCATGCATTGTGAATAGTACAAGAAACCACTGACGGAGTCAGGTATGGACTTCAGGCCTCAAACAAACAAAGCACACCACCAGACGTCGGACAAAATAGTTACAAATATCACTAACATAATAAAGGCCAGAATGCAATAACACATAGTGTTATGATGACGAATAGATGCGAGTACATTACAACGTTCTACCACTGTGCCACGCAACCAACCATCTGCGTTGGCCGAACTCCACTGGCTTCCTATCACAGCTCATATCCAATTCAACATTGCACTGACTACTCATCAACCTAGCTACCTCCTCGATCTACTTCACCCGTTTACCGGCCGTCGCGGCAACTGAAGTTCGCCAGTCACAACACATCTACTGGATGTTCCTCGGATGAGACCTGGTTTTTCCCAACACCATATGCGCACCGCACTTTTGTTAAATATTTCAACACGAATCCAAATTCCGTTTGGATCGAGTGTTTTAAGCCAAGACTGAAACGTTTTCTGTGAAATTCCACTCATAACTTCGTTATTGTTTACATTTTCCGCCACCGGAAACTAAGTATCCGTTGTCATGAATATTAATGTAATAAATACATCAAGTTGTTTACGGAAGCAGGCTGAACCACGTGCACGCTATTGCCGCTGAGTAACGCAAATTGACGATTGTTTATCGACAAATATCTGTAAAAATGCGCTTTATTTTACGTTTGTTTTGAGTAAATGAGATATCGAAAATATTGATTCGCACAAATTTGCGCCTCAAATCTCACTTTGTGTAGCAAAAGCCCAATTTTGCGGCTCATTTTGCGATGCGATACCGTTCGGCGTAATTTGGTTGATTTTGTAACTTTTGGGTCCCGGTGACCTTGACCTTGTATCCGGGTCAAGGTCATACCGTTGTGCATCTCTCATCGAGTACTACCTGTATACCAAGTTTGATAATGATCGCATAAACTGAAGAAAGTAACTTGTCAGACGTGGTTAGGACCAAAGTTCAGAGGTCACGTGACGAAAAACGAGGACGAATTTCAAGAATCTGACCGGTTAAATTTTAAATATTGTCCTGTAGTGTAATAATCTACCATCAGTCTTTAGATTGATCGAATATTGGCAAAGGAGATAGACTTTGAATTTGGGTGATTTTGCAACTTTTGGGTCCCGGTGACCTTGACCTTGACCTTGGATCCGGGTCAAGGTCATACCGTTGTGCATCTCTCATCAAGTACTACCTGTATACCAAGTTTGATAGAGATCGCATAAACTTAAGAAAATAACTTGTCAGACGTGGTTAGGACCAAAGTTCAGAGGTCACGTGACGAAAAACGAGGACGAATTTAAAAAATCTAACCAGTTAAATTTTAAATATTGTCCTGTAGTGTAATAATCTACCATCAGTCTTTAGATTGATCGAATTTTGGCGAAGAAGTTAGACTTTGAATTTGGGTGATTTTGCAACTTTCGGGTCCCTGTGACCATGACCTTGACCTTGGATCCGGGTCAAGGTCATACCGTTGTGCATCTCTCATCAAGTACTACCTGTATGCCAAATTTCATTGAAATCGAAGAAACTTTTTGTGGACGAACGGACGTACGTACAGACGGACATTTGACACCCATATTATTAGGTCGACTTTCAAACTTTGGAAGTCGACCTAAAAAGGTAAAGACTTCCCATACTCGTTACCGAGCATGAGGCCCAGAGCCCGTAATAATAATAATAATAATAATAATAATATCAAATACCTCTTTCTAACAGTTCCTCAGCACTAGCAAAGTCGTGATCACAGAGTTTATGCCATCCATCAACTAGCATCAGCCAACCACAGTCAGGCTGAAGCGTTCTCAACTCATCCACAGCTTGAGCCACACTGAACACTCTCCAACATTCTACAGACACATTACATTACATAGATGTACAACATCACAGACTCCAAGTCAGCCTATCAACAATAATGACGGCTAAAATTTCCCATGGTTTATCCATGCTATATGACGCCCGCATGTCACTCAGCCATTATGACAGGAGACGGTTTTTGGCAGTGAGGCATCTAATCCACAGCACGTTTGCCTGACTGAAAACTGTTGCAATTTCATCAAGATCTCAGGTAACACCACAGTCTCAATGCTATCATGCAGCATTGCTTGCTTGTTCATTGGTTCAGTGATCTAACACCACAGTCTCAATGCTATCATGCAGCATTGCTTGCTTGTTCATTGGTTCAGTGATCTAGTGAACACTTACCACCAGTCCAAACATTAACATAACTATATCAAAACAACGTGTCGCCCTAATGGGACGTAACCGTACTGGCCCGCCGTGCTGTGTCGACCAGCTGTCAGCCCACGTGCCTGGCGGCCAGCTCGCCCACCCGCCAGCAGCATTACAGACGACGACGACAGATGCAATACAATACTGGCCCATTAGGTGGGCCAGTAATAATAAAAATATGAATGCTCCTGAGATTTGATTGAGGTGTTTAAGATTTTCAAAGGTTTTGATGATGTTAAACCTACTGACTTTTTCACTATGTCAAGTACTGGACTCAGAGGTCATGAATTAAAGTTGTATAAGCCTCAGGCTCATTGAGTCATTAGAAAGAATTTTTTTACTGTCAGAGTCATTGATGATTGGAATAGATTGCCTGAGTCATCACTGCACTGTGGTACGTTATCAACATTTAAAAAGCGACTTGACTGTTATTTTAAGAATCGGGGATGTGATTAAGCTCTTGTAAGAGCTTCTTTCCTCTTGTGAGCCACCTTTCGAGGTGGCTTGTTGAGTTGAGTTGAGTTGAATTTATAAAAAAAATGTACACACTTCAACAATATTCACTCATAACAAGCATTTTGTATTAAACGTATTAAATAATTTGGTACGAAAAACGCAACAAAAATGGACATACCACCATTGTAAACAGAGCATTTACCAGCACCGACATCGAGATGTAACTGACAGAGTGTAGACAGCAAAAACACTGCTTCATTATCATCCACAGCATCATCATCATCATCATCATCATCATTATGAGCAAAAGAAGCATTAGCTTTAGTCTTCTGATGTGTAAGAAGATGATGACAGAATTCAGCCACCGCAGACACGCTGTCTTCAAGCTACAAATAACATCAGCTCATTAACCGGTTGATATTAATGGCAAACCAGGTGTCGAACTAACAGGACGTAACACTACTGGCCCGCCGTGCAGTGTTACCATAGAGCTATAATTAGACTGGATGTGGCATGACGTCATTGCCTGGCCTACGCAGACCGGCAGACGAAGCCGCCTGCAGGCCCGCTGTGGAGTGTTACAGACCCCAACAAACGACAGATGACGACAGATGCCAAAGAGCAAAACGATACTGGCCCCGTACACTATGTGTAGGCGGGCCAGTAATGAAACACATTTTCACTAAGAAGACGGCGCATGTAACACCACTGAGAACTCAGTTACTTACTTATTTAATAATTTACTTACTTAGTTAATCATTTGGTAAAATACTACTATGTGAAAGTACAAAATCAGTTCAGTCGGTTTATGTCATTTTTGATACACTAGAGATTAATATATACTATAGCTTTACTTACTGTGCCTACTCAACTTACATCGTTATTTACTAACGAGCACGGTGGTATTTTTTCACAGTACGTATCGTCGTGGTGCAAAATTGCTGGTATGCCCCAACACTGGTTGTACAATGATACTCAAAATGGACAAAAGCAATCAACTCTCTAATTCACAGACTTTGGCACGTAATTTGACGCCATCTTACTTGACACAGGCGTTCAATGCTAATACGTCGTTCGCTAGCGTCAACGGCGACACTGCTGGCAACTCTTCTGTATGCCTCTATGCACTGCAAAGTTCCAACACACAACAGATGACATCCACTAATGTCAAACTGTCAATTACCACATTCACGGTGATGGTTTGACCTACTGGCACTGTGCATTGCCCATATCAACAACATTACTCTATGTCAAGCTTTGTTAGTACTTGTTACACAAGGTGTCGCCCTATCGGGATTAGTGTTGTTATGGTTTCAAAAATTTTGCTGTCGGTCGGTTTCGGTAGGTTTTGCAAGAAAAACCGCGGTTTTCGGTTCGGTTTCGGTTCTCATAATAAACGCATTGTAAACGTTGAGGCGGCGTCGGACGCCGTTATCTTCAGTCACGTTGTATTACGTTTTCTCACTATGCATATCGATATCATATCGGTGAATCAGTATCGGTTGAAAATGACGTACTTGGTCTAACACAAGTTGACGCAAAAGTTTTATTGGATAAAATTCACTGAATTCATCTTGACAATTTCAGCATAGAGACCCGCCTGAAAACCGTCAATTCCGGCGGGAAAACCTAGGTTTCGGCGACAAACGGTCTTGGGAAAAAACCTAGGTTTCGGCGGCAGTTTCGGTTACTGTAACAACACTAATCGGGATGTAACACTACTGGTCCGCCATTGTGTGCTGCCCCCTGGTGAGTTATGCTGCACCGCCGTGGAGTGTTACAGATGATGACAGACGACCACGACAGACGCCAGAGAGCAAAACTATACTGGCCCCACACTTCGGCTGGCCAGTAATAACATAACCAGGCACTAAGGCCAACTCAGCCTCAAACCTAGAGATATTTGAAAAATTTACATATATTTAAGAAGAACGTCTCTCAGCAGAGAGAGAGAGAGAGAGAGAGAGAGAGGCAAACACCAGGTAAGACATGATGGTGGGATGGTGCAAATGATGATGTTAAAGTTTTGATTTTCCAAGAGGATGCACAGGTTTAGCAGGAAGAAAATTAAGGGGCAACTGGCAAACCTCAGTCTACCTGTCTAATGGTTAGCATTAGCCCTGACCCTAACCCTGGCTAACCACTGTTTACCTGGCTAACCCAATTTTACCTGCAAAATGGTCCTTAGAGCAGACAGTGTTGTGTACAGTATGATTGTTATGATAAAAAAAACGAACCAAAACGCGCCGTTCACTGGTGCAGATGAGAGACGAAGCAGCAGCAGCCGAAGCAATGAGACGAGACAGTGATAACAGCTGAGCATCATCATCACAAGAGTCCATCAGTCTCTCACACAGACTCAATGCCTCTTCATGCCGGCCTTCGTCCAGGTAAGCCTGACTTAATTTGACGCCGATGTCTACCTGCTTCTTATCACTGCTGTCAATCATCAATCCACACAGCAAGACACGCCTACAGTCCTATCTCTGCTATTTTTGTTATTCGCTGCTGAAGCTCCTGATGCTCTTATTTACACATACAAAATAAATTAGCCCCGTACAGGACTGACGGTCGACTCTTCGCAAGTGACGTTTCTACCAACTTCAAAGTCACGTGACACAAAAACTAGGCCAAGTATCAGAAATCCGGCCTGAACAAATTTAGATATTGTGCTATAGTTTAAGAATCCATGGTCAGTTACCAGCTCCCATTGTAAATGCCGGGGAAGATAGCTGTTGAAAATGGCTAGATTTCCAACTCTGAAGGGCTCGTGACCTTGACCTTGACCTTGACCTTGGATCGGGCAATACTGCATATAGTCATGCATCACTCATTGATCTCTACCTACATGCCAAATTTCATTGAAATCAGATAATTTTTTTGTGAACGGATGGACATATGTATGCACGTACGTACATACGAATGGATTGACAGACGTCTGAGACTGGCTTTATTAGGTCGACTACAACAGAAGACGTCAGAGGTCAGGCCAAGACCAGAGTATGAGTGAATTCTTGCTCCTCCTCGTGCTCTCCGCAGGAATAATGGCTTGAATAGGAATCAACACAAAAAGATATTGATTAGCACAGAATTAATATATGCCATGATCTCCTTATAGCGTTCACGGGTGAGTCTACTGCAAAGTGCAGTGTGTGCCACAATTTCATGGGGTCTAAAAACAAGTTAAAAACTGCCAACCATTTCACAAAGTAGTGTAGTGACACATTTAAGGTGTGGTGGCAACTGTAGTGATGACTTCACTACAACTCTGGTGCTGAGGTAAAGTTGGTAGGCCAGTAATGAGCACAATCAGACGGGGACATGGTCTTGGTCTACTCCCAAAGAAAGGAAAAACAAGTATGTCCGTCTTCCGGGGACGGCCGTATATCCACACATGCAGATCATGCGTACACGTCACACTGTAAAGTCACCAACTTAAACATTCATCCTTCCCGCGCTGGCCAATTCGTCCGTGTTGACATTCTGGTAGGTCCTGGATCCAGAGTAGAAAGAAGATTAACGCAGGTTTACCTGAACAAATACCACTTGACAGGTACGTGTGTTGACATCATGCCTCATAATCCAGTGACAACTACCTCTCATCTGATGGATGGCAAGTAATCCATCTGTGCACCTCACCAGCACAGTACTAACCTTGGAATCAGTGTCATCAGCTTCTGATAAGCCTCGATCAGCTCCAACGTTGACATACTGGCCGCTTCAAATTCAGATTTCTCATAAACACTACACAAACCCTAAACCACGCACAAAATAACATACATCCAATACACAATGTGCTTGTGCTCTTCATTAGTATTGACAACTGCTTCGTGTTTACTTACTGAATACTTAGGTCACAGTTTTCACTGTTTCTTTCACTGAAAATAACCCGTTATTATCTGGTAACAGAGTAGTGATTATTACTCCAATGAGCTGCTACCAGCTGAGTTGAGTCATCTGACTTTAAAACCAGAAAACCAGCTGACAACCTGGCAATGTTTGAATACTCTGCAGCATTATAATCAAATAAATGCAAGGGTGCTAATGGTGCTACACTATCCAAGTCAGTAGTTCTCAAGAGCAAAAACTAAAATTTGCTAACTCTAGCAGATATGCTGCATTAAACATAATTACTGACTTACTCTGAGGGCATTTTGGTCACGTCATGTCTGCACTGTCTGTAATGTGACTGCGAGAATAAAAAGTAATAAATTTCAATAACTGCTACATTCTGTGTTCATTTAACCACTCCTCTGTTCTGGAGTTATTTCAGTCCAAAACAAGAAGCTCTGAAGATAAGTTGAGTTGGTTTTTGACAAGTCACATGTCAACCGACCAACCAACAGTCTCAAAGGAACTCAAAATAATGACTTTAATCACGAGAATCGCTCACTGCATGTCATCAAGAGACATTACACCTATTATATCAGCTCTCTCTCTCTGTTGCCAGGTACCCAAAGCAGCATCAGAGCACTGAATGATGGAATAACAGCCATAAATTAAGACAATGTGCACCACGTGCCTGCCATGCAAGGATTTGGTTTGGCTCTAAAGTCGATGCCCTGCGGTACACCTCAAGTGCCAATCCCGTCTGTTGTAGACCTTCTCTGGCAAAGCCTTCAAATATTAAAGCATTATAATTGCAGCTGTCATGCTCCAGGATCTCCTACACAGTTGAGAATACACAGTCCTAGCACAGTAATACTTACATATCAACATCAACATTATGCTATACCAACACTTAACGCTAGTGTTTACTGGTACTTCAGGTGTTCAATGTTACATTGCTGTTATAATCTGACATTTGCTTACTTACAACACACTGGTATTTCACAGTACTGCCAACTAGTGTTGTTACGGTAACCGAAACTGCCGCCGAAACCTAGGTTTTTTCCCAAAACCGTCTGTCGCCGAAACCTAGGTTTTCCTGCCGGAATTGACGGTTTTCAGGCAGGTCTCAATGCTGAAATTGTCAAGATGAATTCAGTAAATTTTATCCAATAACACTTTTGCTGCAACTAATGTTAGACCAAGTACGTCATTTTCAACCGATACCGATTCACCGATACGATACCGCTATGCATAGTGAGCAAACGTAATACAATGTGACTGAAGA
>Ga0209363_1001195_pt1 | contig 12069 bp, 7 predicted proteins | sample WorMetexBAHAMAS3_FD_187385 | JGI IMG/M metagenome (GOLD analysis project Ga0209363, IMG submission 187385) | Marine gutless worms symbiont microbial communities from Max Planck institute for Marine Microbiology, Germany - Inanidrilus exumae... | ecosystem: Host-associated > Annelida > Digestive... | reverse complement strand
TACGGCCTGTCAGCTGAGGGGGAGAAGCCTGTTGTTGCTGCACGCAATGAGAAGGACGAGAAATTTGTCATGCAGGCAGATTTCAGGTCGGTGACGACTTTTATTAGTCCAGGCAGAGCAGTAGGTTGTATGTGTCAGGCTGTCTGTATCTGGACAATTACTTGAACTAGAAGGGCGTTCAGTAGAGCGCATACCTTTCCCACCATCCTTCAAAAATTTAATCACCTTGCCGCCTGTGGTCAAGGGTATGACTGACAAAGTTTTGTGACAGTCAGACTTGAATTGGCGCCAGGAAGGTATTCACAAACATACCTATTATATGTATATATATCTACGTATAATAATCGGATTGTGAATCTGGCCAGCGGTACATGTATACTCTATAACATTCGCTTGGCATGCATTGACCCAGAGGTCAAAGGTCAACTCACACGGTTACACTAGCAGTGATCCATATGAATCACTAAGTTTTCTTCCTTTGAGATGGAAGATGAGGGGGTATTCCAGGTAATGGATAACACGTGGTTGATCCCATATTCGTCAACTGCATGGAATGCCAGAGATGTGTCTGTAATGTTTTAAGTCGGGTATACATTTGGGTAGCTCCCTGAATATCTAGCCTTTGTTTCTTATGGTACACAGAAATAACCGTTTTTAGACTTAATGATATGTAATACAAATGTTTAGCAGCTGGGCTCCATAAACCATCTGCGGAGAGCTTTTATGGGATGCCATTCCCAGGTTATTGACTCACATTCATGCCACTGTTTTGTCCACTACGTACTCCTAGTTCTGTCTATTGTTACTGGCCTGCCTAATGGGCCAGTATTGTTTTGCTCGCTGGCGTCTATTGTCGTCGTCTGTAACACTCCACGGCCGGCCTACAGGTGGCTTTAGCCTCGCAGGCCAGGCGATGGATGACGCCAGTCTAATTATTGCTCCACGGTAACGCTGCACGGCGGGCCAGTACAGTTACGTCCCGTTAGGGCGACATTTTGTTGTACATATAGAGTGACTGTTATTTGTGTGTTGTATGACGCTAGCCCCGAGAATTTGGATGCTTTTGTCGAGCAGCTGCTTAGTGGCCAGCTGACACCATACCTCAAGTCTGAACCAGTTCCATCGTCCAATGATGGCCCTGTTAAGGTGAGTTTTATGCAGGGATGTTAATCCTTGGCCTTAAGGCCAAATTTCTTGGCATTGACCTTGCAATTCTCTGGCCTTGGCCTTGAGTTTTTGGCCTTGGCCTTGAATGTTCTGGCCTTGGAATAAATAACAAGGCCAACTGCCATATTATATAAATAATGCAGTACTGAATTATTATGAATGTGCATTGAATTTCAACATCTGACGGGCCAAGTACTTGTCCTAAAAGGTCTGGCTTACTTACTTACTTATTTTAGTTTTATTAGAGAACAGTGAGAATGACTCTAAATTGAAAGACTGGATTAACTTACTGAAAAAAATTTACTTTCGCCTTATCGGCTGTGGCCTTGGGTCTGTGACCTTGGCCTTGCATGTCTCTGGCCTTGGCTTACTGGCCTTGGCACCTCTGGCCTTGTTAACATCCCTGGTTTTATGCAGATGTTTGAAGATCTGTTGATAAATTGCGCATAAGGACTATACTGGTTGTCTACAGTTGCTGCTAGCTAATTGCCAGTAATAGTGTCATGTGATTTCAATGTTTTCTTGTGGTTTTGATTGCACTGTCAGATTAATTGCCAACAGTTATTTTGTGTCCACGTGAGCAGTTGCGAAGTATTATAATGAGCATGTCTGTGTGTTTGTCCGCGAGGATATCTCTGGAACTGCACACGCGATCTTTACCAAATTTTTTGTGCATGTTGCCTATGGCCGTGACTTGGTCCTCCTCCAACAGGGTGACGAATTCCTTGGGGGGCAATTTTGAGGGAAACGTGCTCGATAAGCCTAATACCCCTAACAATTGAGAATTGGAGGTGTCCATGCTGCGGCACACGACAGGGACAGACGCTTGATTGCAAGCATTGCACGAGTCCATTATCAGCTGCAGGATTACACATAGCGGAAGAAATATGATATCTACGAATGAATTTTAATACATAGGCACTGAAGTGATATTTTTATTGTTATTATTATCATTATGGTTTTGTTGACAGCATACTACTTTACCATTTCACAAACAGTCGACAAATAAATTTTGTGCTAAAGATAGTGTGCAATCATGCTACAGTTCTGCTACATTTATTCAACACAAAAACCTACGTAATGTCTGGTGTTATGCACTTTGTGGTAAATAATAGGTGAGGTAATGTAAAAGAAAGTCTGTTAACTGTGTACACAAACACTAAGATTGGTATGATATGGTGAATACGATCAAATATTTGACTGCCACAATGAAAACTTGGGATTTTGTGGATAGTGTGCTTTGACGTTGTTGGTAGTTCATCCGGAAGACCATCCACAGACCTGTCAAGAGCATAATGTGGGGCCCAGTATAGGGTGTTCCTGGAGTCTCTGAAAGATTTGTTGGAATTTCTGACAAAAAGTAAGCAATTTTTTACTTATAAGTGTAAGCAGCCACGTTGCATTGTGACTAGTTGTGTTCATGCATCTTAGAAACTCACTCACTCATACTTACTTACTTATTTACTAGGTCGACTGGTCTGGACTCCGGCTAAACATTGGGTCTTGTTATTTTGTGCCTACTGTGCATACTCTGTGGACTGTCCTCAGCATTCAGGTTGGAAAAAATACACCCAACAGGTTTTGTTAGGAATATTTTGGAGAACATCTCCCAATTTAATGACTATTTTCCAGGGTCAGTCTGGGTTAGCCCCCATGCTTTTCTTCCAACTCTTCTTCCAGAAGAGCCTTCAGAAAACACCAAACTCCGACCTTATCCAAACACCTTTGGAGAACAGCAGCTAAGTGTAGAAAAGTCGGTTAAAATGGCTATTTATTTGCGGCTGCTGTTGAGGTGGTCGTGGCATCTACATTCGACGAAATTGTGAACGATCCGACGAAAGACGTGCTTATCGAGTTTTACGCGCCGTGGTGCGGCCACTGCAAGAGTTTGGCTCCCAAGTACGAAGAACTGGCTACAAAGGCATGTCATGCACGGTTGATACTTGTGTCGATGTATCAATAAAACAGGCTTCCCATACTCGTTACCAAGTGTTGGGCTCAGAGCTGATCCTGATGTACAGGCAGGTGACTATAAGTCATCCACCCAATGGTAGACTGTTATTACTTTCTGCCAGGCCTGCGGTTACCTTCCCAGCTGCAGAGCATCACCGCCCCTTGGCCAGTACCAAGTTATACTGCTTGTTGACAGAGGCGTATTACATTACATTACATAGAAGTTATTTATAGTGGCCTAAGTGTGAACTGCTAAACCACTACGAACGGTGTTAGTAGAAACTGTTACAAGGGAAGTGATCGCGTAAAGAGGCAGGTCTTTAGACGATTACGAAACACGGCAGGCATCTGTGATGAGATGATGTTATGCGGCAAATTGTTCCATAAGCGACTGCAGACTACAGGAAATGCAAAAACGCCATCGTTTATAGGTGTGGTGAACAACTTGCCCAAGGTTGTTACGCAGCTTTTGCCCGGAATTGGATTTGAACCCGCGACCTGTTGATCGCAAGTGCATCGCTGTACCCATTGCGCCACCTATCAATAATAGCATGTGTTAATTGTCACGTACTGAAAGCCAGCAACTCCTGTCTCTCAGAAGGCTAGTGGTGGATCAAGAAACAATGAGGTCGATTTTCCCCCGCTGGGTCAGTGGTTTGAGTTCCTTTAGGTTCCCTTCATTACTTTGACGCAGATATATTTCACATTTTTCAGCAATTTCAATGACTGGCTAATTGATTAGATTGATTCTGGCAGCTGGAGACAAGGCCATTATATTTTACTGCCGTAATTTTTTTTCCATCAGCATAGATGAAAAAGTCCAGCCATGGGATCTCAACCAAACTTGGCCAGTAGGTCGGAAGTGGTGTCGATTTACAAATGCCCTGAAAAAATTTTGGGGCGGCCCTTCCCCGAAATTTGGGACACAAAAATGATTAAATTTGGACCATTTTGCGAGACTTTCACACCTGAAACCGCATATATCCGGAACAAAACGTCGCATCAACAAACCAAAATGCTAGTGTCAATCTATAATGTGTCCACTAAAACTTGACCTACTTTTCGCGACCTTAGACCCAGAAACGGCTGAGATCCGTTCCGTCATTGTGACCCACCCTTTGGCGGCCATTACGTTGCAACCATCAAAGTTGCAACATTTCTAGTTTTGTATGTTTTTCTGTTATTATTAGGTGCTTTTTGTTTACGGCGGTTATTAATTATACCACCAGTAATGACATTGTTGCCGACAATTTGTTTACGTTTGTTTAAGCAAAGTGGTAAAATGATTTGGGTTTAAGACGAAGTCTAAACTCCGAGAGTTTAATGATAATTGCCTATGTAAAGGCATTGGACTCGTTTGGTTTGAGACCAGATTGCAGACATTAAGTTGGGTCTGAGACTAACTGGAAAAGTTTGAGAGTTCAGCGACGTGCCGACAGCTCAGGTTCACAAACATGGCATGTGTGGCGTTGATTGCTTTGAAATGATTGACAGCAGCGTCGGCATCCAGCTTGCAAGTTTGCTTCTTATGTCGACAGGTTCTTTTCCAGATAACCTGGAGGTTTAAAACTGAGGCAAAACAAATGTTAAACAATCACCCGGAATACTACTGTTAAAATTGTGTTAGTGACCACATGACTTGGTTTGCAATGCGTAGGCTCACTGTCTGTGAATGTACTCGTTCCTCGTACGTCGACCTATTATTATTATTATTTAAAATGTACTTATTTAAGTGACACTGTCACGCGGAACGCTGCAGCTGCACTTTGCACAGTCAGTGATGTACCGGCATATAACACGGGAGGAAACAGTGAATTGGCGGCTAGTGGTCCAGAAAACTCGGGCAGTAAAGAAATGTTTTCAGTTCTGGTGCTGATCTCTGTTTCTGCCAGACACCAGCTGATGCCGTGAGACCATGGTTAAGGGACTAGTGCATTCTGTGGTGTGCCTGTTTACGTACCAGCTTTCACCGGTACCAAGTTATACTGCTTGGTGACAGAGGCACATGGGTGTGAACTTGTCTGAGGTTGTTACCCGACAGCGCAGTGGCTGGGGATTGAACTCGCGACATCTAGCTGTGAGTCGAGTGCCCTAACCACTAGACTACCGAGCCACAGTGCACAGCTGGTGTCAGAAAGTGGCTGGCTATTATGACTGTGTATAAAAACACGTTTTTGGGAGCAAGTTCACAGCTTGTGTCCGGCAACTACTGTAGCCGGTACAGTTATTAATAAGTTGCCGCAGCTGATAACAAAAAAAGACTTGACCGTTGCATGTATACAGCTGGCTGCTGAGGAAGACATAGTGATTGCTAAGATGGATGCTACCGCTAATGACGTGCCTAAGATATACAATGTTCGAGGGTACGTCAGTTTCATCAACCATGATTTTTCAGTTTTTGTAGTACTGTAGTTGACTAGGCTGAATATAATTACTGGCCCGCCTAATGGGCCGGTATTGTTTTGCTGGCTGGCGTCTGTCGTCGACGTCTGTAACGCTGCTGGCGGGTGGGCCGGCCGCCGGGTGCATAAGAACACGGTAGTCTGGCTAGCCGGGCGCGTGGACAGTCGGCACGCCGGTGGCCGGGCGCGTGGGCGACACTGCCTGGCGGGCCAGTCATGTTACGCCCCGTTAGGCGACACCTTGTATTATACTTGTTTTGGAACCTTTCCATGCAGCCTGGACCGTTTCTTCTGAACAGTGACTGGAAAAGCTGGTACTAGCCTCAGAGAAGGGTCTGTACTGTTGCCTCTTCTGCTAGGAGTCCAGTGGTTATGACGACAGGATGGGTCCAGGCCACTGGTTGGGTCAGTGCTTCGTGTTCCGTTCAGTATTTTAACACACGGCCATATCTGCCTTTGCTGCTAACATCTCGGTTTTGTCCATCTGTAGTTTTCAGTGTGTTTGACACGTATTGTGCTTTCAAATATAAACAATTGTGTATACCCGTTTTAGATAGTAGTCTTTGTTGTTGCAAGTTGGCCATGTTTGAAGCTATGCCTTCTTACTGAGCTAGTGGCCTGCTTATACAACTGATTGCTCTGCTGCCCCATGTGGGCCCGTTGTTGTTTGTTTCAGTTTTTAAGTACTAAGCCAGGAGATTGGCTAGGAATATCTTAGAAATGACCATTTTTGTGTCGTATGGGATGTAAAACCTTTATCAACAATTGCCTTGTTTCCCAAGTAATGTGTGTGTGTGTGAAATCTAACGGTGTAGCAACCGGCCATCTGTGTGGGCCGGTGGAGTCTAAAACCTGAATACACAGCTCAGTCAGTTTCACTGAAACTTCAGCACCTAATCATACAGCAATAGCTTTCAACAAACGTCATTCAGGGATCCGCTCTTCTGTGACCTTAGAATTCAAGGATCTTTTTTCTAAGACAACTGCGCAGATTTTACACAATATTTTACACTGCAACAGGTTCCTTACCTTACCTTCCGGACTGCCTCCACGGACTTTTGTTGCACCGTTTCTTCTGAGCTACTCGGTTTTTGATTTTTATTTCATTTTTCGTTTCTGGGCCGTGCACTAGATTAAGCTGGCCATCTCGTCAGCTTTTGAGCGCACGTAAATCTACTGTATCGTATCGTATTAACAATTAATAGTATGTCATCCAGAGTAGCTGTTGTTAACGCGTATGTAAACAGAAATTGTCCAGAGACGGTCACAAACATGGACACACATCCACACGTCACATATGAGTGGTGTTTTTCAAAGACCTGCCAGACCTATCCCGCCACGCCCCCTACTTTCCTTATATGGAATAATTTATGTGACCTGGTATACCAGCGACCTACCAGAAGCTACCGGAGTCAGACTGCGGTTACCTAACAGCCACGCCCTGTTAGGCTCTGGTAGGCCTTGAAAAACACCCACTATGATGTTGCAGTTTAGTCGGAATTCTTTAACTGCAGCAGCTTTGCAACTAGCTGGTCGTGGACTGCCTTCAGTTCAAAGTATTTCTCTTTGGCAGATCTGTGTAAGCTGTCGGACTATCCAGTGAAAGTTTTCCTAAACCAACCACCTTCATTTTCAATGATTTTAAGGCCCTGAATATGCAGCTTTTAAATTTAAGGACGCGTGGGGTACCCTGGCCATTGCTAAATTCTAAATATACATTTGCTATTGATTACATTTAGATAAGAATCAATGAGCGTCTCTGCTAGTTGAAAAGTATTATTAGTGCCAAGCGTTAAAGCATTACCGACTACAATTGTGTTCCATGCTTTTAGATTCCCAACGCTCTACTTTGCACCAAAGAACTCGAAGACAAGCCCCAAGAGTTATGAGGTATGTGATCTGACTGATTTGTAATAGCTGTACATTCAATCAGCTGTCATCTAGTGGCCACCCAGGCACATACCAGTAGTAGTATAAATTAAACGAGTTTTATATCATCGCATTTTTACCCGTGCAGCGCTATGCTAGCGTGGTACTTGACATTATCGTCTGTCCGTCTGTCACAATTCACAGTGTTCTACTAAGACTGCTAACCTAGGATCACAGAAACAACGACAGCCCAGGGACTCTATAGTTTTCTGATGCCAAAAACTTCCATTAAATTTTAATGGTTATTTTATGCGTTAATTGCAGTTTTTTTGTACAAAGGATAAAAGATTAGCCCCATACGGGACTGACGGTCAGCTTCACAACTGACGTATCTGCCAAGTTGAAAGTCACGCGACACAAAAATTAGGCTGAATATAAAAAATCTGGCCCAATGAAATTCAGATATTGTGCCCTAGTTTAAGAATCCGTAGTCAGTTGTTAGCTGCCATTGTAAATGGTGGAGGAGATAGCTTTTGAGAACGGCCGGATTTCCAACTTTTAAGGGCTTGCGACCTTGATCTTGGATCGGGTCATACTGCATACCGTTGTACAGTACATCACTCATCGACCTCTACCAACATGTCAAATTTCATTGAAATCAAAGCAACTTTTTGTGGGCGGACAGACGTACGTACGCACGTACATACATATGGACAGATAGACATTTGAGACCGGCTTTATTAGGTCGACTCTGTTGACGAGCTAACCTAAAAAGTCATGGTTAATGTTAATAGTATGGATAGTGTAGGGTCATTTGCTGACTACCAGGCCATAATTGACAATATGCCGATGCATTAATTAGTCACACCCGAGGTCCGATTTTCCTGGGTTGGTGTGTCAGTGTAAAACAATAGAACTCAAAAAGTACTGTCGGTTGGACGAGAGGCAGGACGTTTGACGTACAAAAACTCCTTTTCTGGACCAGGCTGATGGAGATAGTGTAGAAAATGAGACCGGCTGAACGAAACCTTGATTGTATGTGTCATTGCACAGGGTGGACGCGAAGTGGACGAATTCATCAAGTACTTGGCTCGGGAAGCCACAGATCCGCTGTCGGGTTATACTCGAGAAGGAAAGAAGATCAAGGCAAAGAAGACAGAGCTTTGAACCGAACAGTAGTTTAATTACACTACACATTCAAGTAATATTTCTGCCATCTTGCATCTAACTTGACTATGAAGGGCACATTTGTTTCTTTTTTTTAATTTTAATAATGTTACATTAAGACACATATTTGTATGTTCTGTAAGTGTCATGGTTGTGTATTGACATGCAGCTGTAGAGGTGTGCAAAGTTGTTTCTGCTACACATTCTGTGTAATGGATGGTCCGTCACTGATAATTTTCCATATGTGATCTGTACATTGTTCGTTATGGACGGATTGTAATGCGATTTGTCTCGTGTTTTGTATAAGGAATTTCATTTCACAGGAATTAACAGTGTATGTCATATGAACGTAATTTAGTAATATAGTGGATATTTTGTCAGTCATTTTAATACAATGTTCCACAAATGATTTTACATCTTGTTGACCGAAGTGATAAACACGTAACTAATTCTGTTGTTTTAAAAACTGCCATCCTCGAAGTGTAATTTATTAAAGCAATCTTATAACTTACTAAGTTCTTCCTATATATATGCAGACAGTTCTGTTAATAAATGTCACAAGTCATTTTGCTAAGTTTGTCGTAAGTTTGTTTGTGAATCGGGCCCCTGTTTGGCTTGCCCCGCCATCAGGAGGTGGACACACATCATTGGTTGGGTGATGTGAACAACATAGTCCTGTTCTACTTGTTTGTTCTAAGGTTCGGTTATGGAATAAGTGGAAGGCAAAGGTGCAGACTTGTATAGTGCTTAACTATGAAACTTGGTGCTCATGATGGCACATGTTACAGCGATCAGTTTTACCTGCCACCCTGCCTTTACTTCCAGCTGCAGAGCATCTGCACACTTTGGCTGGTACTCATTTCTAAGTTGGCCTGAGTGGCCGGTTACATACGGAGGTGGTATGCCTGCCTGATGACAGGTACCATCCCAATACCAACCGACCAATATTGTGGCAGCGGGGATCAGACACGCATGGCTGATGAGTCGCAAGTCCGATGCCCTAACCGTTAGACTACTGAGCCACATAAGTGAAGGAACAAAACCGATTTACGTCCTACCTGGGACAAAGGAGGTCATTTACTGAGAATGATGGGAACTGGCCTACCAGGGTTCGACAAATGGAGTTAGGTTTGCAGTGATGTTACAGCCTGAGCCACGTGTTAATGACAAACTCACCTACTGCATTAACACAAAGCGATTCAACAGAAATGAATCCACAGACGCCAGTTATGAAATAACAGTATATACGGTCACTGTACTAGCAAAACAGAATGGCTTATGCAACCCTTAATCAAATCAAATTTGTCTCTTGTTGTATTAAAATGGACATGCAGCGGCAGAAAGCAGTGAGCGATCCTGAACCAAAATACGACTTATTCAGGGCAGGATTAGACAGTATCGGTGGTGCAGGTCTAGATATTCATGCGAGGAATGCACATCAGTCAGGCAAAATATCTGTAGGCGGCGGCCGAACGTCAATGTGCTGGCGACATATTGGACAAGTACCATGCTGTAACAGAACACCAGTAACCACACTTATTTATGGTCACGACACAGTTCCTGCAGTTAGTTAGTTGGAGTTTAATGTCCCTTTCAGCACAAATATGGCTATGTCAGAGATAAAAGGTCACGGGTGGAGAGCTATCTCTACCCAGTGAAGGAAGGCCAGCGATATATTAACCTCAACCCTGGCCGCCTTTTTGTTCAGCAGCCATCCAAAAAGGGAAAGGGATCGAGAGGCTCATTTAAATTATTATGCTAGTGCATACAACGGGGAGACAACTATCACACTGCAAGATAGACATAACATAAAATCAACACAGAAAACAAAGCCAGGTTTAGTTGCCTCCTACGACATCCGGCCTGGAAACGGAGTGGGACTATTCTGGTAGAATGGGAGGGGATGGTAAAACAAGAAAATAGAGTAGTTAGCAGGGAAGTGAAGGAATATGGGGGAGCGGGTATTGCCCCAGTCCCAAATGGGAGGAATTCCTGCAGTATATTAGCACTGCATGGCCAAAGTTTGGTTTTTCCCTTTCGGGGGGCTAAATGGGGTCAATGGAAGATTTCCAGCTGGGGTCAAAGCAGCTGAAGTGCTGTACAGATGGTCACACATTCAAGTATCATGCAAAGTATGACAATATAGATCTGCAGCTGCAACCACTTATATAGGTTTGAGTTGTAATAACCAAAAGTAGCCCAATGAGTGATGTTTCTTACCTATTGGAATTGTGAGTGTTTCCGTGTTTCGGGGCTTAGCCCCGAAGGCCCCCCACAAACTTCACCTATGACAGTTGGTCGAGTCACAAGCAGGGCATTCACCCAGTGTGGTGATTTAATGCGGTGATATGTAAGTAAGTAAGTAAGTATGTACAAACACCTATAAAGTGCCATTAGGCACGTAAATAAACTGGAGGCGCTGGAGTTTGCCACTAGCGGGGATTAAAACCTGCCCCAGAAAAGGCATTTTAAGGTGCCACACAAGGTGTACTTCTGGGGCAATTTCTCCCCACATTTTGTGTAATACCCCACTCATTTGTCACTTATATTCCGAATTTTGTCCAAATCGGTTCAGATTTGTGGGAGTAATAGCTACCAAAGTGGTTGCAATAGAGGCGCTTTGAGATTATTATAATAAATAAAGTCATCATTATGGATTTCAATACAGCTTAAACACCACTACACTACACTGCGACAAATCTGGCACACAGTTGTTAAGGGCCCCCGGTTTTCACCATCCTGTAACTAAGAAGCCATGACGTGATTGCAAAATCATGATGACGATGGGACAAAATGATCTTTGAAGTAAAAACCGTTGACACTAACCAGTTCGAGCCACGGAACGATGCAGTCTCCGTGATACATGTGTTTGCAAGGCAGGCCGCGGACGTGCTCGTTCAGCTGGAAATCTTCCATGCATATATTGCACTGCAGACACGAATCTGTACAAAACCGACAGACGTGTTTAGAATATGTGCTTTTTTCTATTATTGCTAAGCACTGCCGTGTTTTCATGTGGGTTAAATGACCCACCATAAAAATCCGTTCCACTTTATATCAACAAAAGTTCTCTTCCAAAACAAGGCAGAAAGAGATGGCAGACTTCCCCCCCCCCGAAATAAGGCAAGTCCGCTGTGCTACCCAATCCAGTCATTTGCTGCCAGCTGCAGGCGAGTCGATGTCGCTCAAACAGGGGGAGACAGGTCTCGTGTCATCACTACTGCAGTCCAGCCACAGTATATGCACCGTTATCAGAGAACATGACGTCACCCAGAAAACTGGAAGTACATAGCATATACTACAGATATACTGGTTGGCTGGTTTGTTGACTAGGACTTCACATCGCTTCGAGTTCGAACACAGATTATAACATTAAAATTATCATCCAAGCTGACGTTATTGACAAATTCTATCTATTTTTAGTACACGACGAGTAGGTGAACAGTTGGCTGGTGCTACTGTGGAATAGAATATATGTCGAGAATTATAGTAGGCTGTATAGTGTACAGAC
>Ga0209363_1001194_pt1 | contig 12072 bp, 9 predicted proteins | sample WorMetexBAHAMAS3_FD_187385 | JGI IMG/M metagenome (GOLD analysis project Ga0209363, IMG submission 187385) | Marine gutless worms symbiont microbial communities from Max Planck institute for Marine Microbiology, Germany - Inanidrilus exumae... | ecosystem: Host-associated > Annelida > Digestive... | reverse complement strand
AACCAAATTTTGCACAGTGATAAAGACCACCAAATGCTCTTCGTGGGTGGTCCCCACACACGCATTACAAATCCAAGATGGCGGACAGCCGCCATCTTGAAAAAATCGCCAAATCTCGGCCACGGTTCAACCGATATTGACGAAATTAGGCTAGATGATGCATTTCGAACCTCTTGATCGTCTTGACCGTTAAAAGTTTAAAATTTTACAAATCCAAAATGGCGGCGGCCGCCATCTTGAAAATCGTAAAATGGCCATATCTCAGCCGCGGTTTGAGCAATTTCGACGAAATTTGGCATGATGATGCAGTTTGACCCTTTTAACCGGCGGCCGGCACCCTAACAAGTTAAAAATTACGATATCTCGGCAATGGTTTAAACAACCTAGTGACTTGTCATTATTCAGTTAATATTTTTAAGCAATAGATGTACATCACGACATCAACAGAATAGAGAATATGATATTCTGTTACTATGCGCACAGTGCAGTCATAGACTTGTGAACTCGGCTATGGGGCAGATATGTTCCACAGAACGTATTTCTTGTTTTCTTATTTTTTTCGTTTATGGGCCGTGCGCTATATTAAGCTAGCCATCTCGCCAGCTTTTGAGCGCACGTTAATCTATCGTATCGTATCGACTCTCGCGACAATTCTACTGAAAATTTTTATAAAATGTTGAATGTTACGGGAGGATTAAAGCCAATGGGTGCCTCCACACATGCACTGAATCATCATTTGAGGCCATGGCTGGTTGGTGGTTCAGGGCCGTATTAAGGCTAGTGAGGACCCAGGTGCTGTGCCAAATGCGGGCCCCTTACAGACCTATAACCAACTTACCACTCCCACTAATTGCGGGCCCCAAAAACGGCACACCCTTAATGCGGCACTGGGTTGGATGGTTAATTGGAATTTAACTGTGCTTAGCCGCTTTTGCCACAACCTGGGTCATATCACGCATTTATTAATTTAAAGTAAGTTTTGTTAGAAATTATATTTTAACAAATGTCTAAGTTTCGAATGGATAAAATAATTGTTAATTTATTCATCTTATCACTAACAAACTACCTGGCCCACACGCCTCTGAAGTTACGACCATATTGCGATATATAAATATGCTTATTATTATTTTTATTATTAATATCAAGAATATCTATTAATTGGGGATTTAAGTTGTACACTACACGGATAAGATTGGTTAGTGGATACAGTGCGGTTCCAGCCCCTTGGCGGAGGTGTGCCCTCTACTGATTGCCCTTCTAGTTTGAGACTGGCATTTTAATTTTAAAGTAAGCGAGTTTTCATCCAATATTATTACACACAAAACGACACTATAGTCCCCCTTATAGTTTCCAACAAGCTTGTTTTGCCGCCTTTTGCTGTTTGTGTACATGCAGCAGCGTTTTCTAAACCCAAAAGCAGTGTTTATGCGTGTACAAGAGGCAGCTGAACAGCAAAACATAGCGCCCAGAATGCATCAGAAGTCGACACAGAGCTTAAAGTAAGGGGGACTCGGTGGGGCTGACCCCCCAGCTCTTAGCTCAGCCCTCCCGGCTGTTAGCTCGGGGGGATGATAGACTGAGGGAGGGAATAAGGGAGGGAGTAAGAAGTGAGAGGGAGCCCCCAGCTTTTTCAAACTACTATATGCACGGAGTCGACATTGAGATCCATAATCGAAAAAATTTTCAGGGAGGGGGCATTGCCTCTCCCCAGTCACCTCCTTAGTGGGGAGGGTGCATCCCCTCTCCACACCTACCCCTAAGGGGCCACAATGCTCGCGCCGTAGAACCCTCGATCCTCGTGCCAACGTCGCTCAACCTGGACCCACCCCGTTGCGAATCCTGGATCCGCCACTGAGAAAGTCTTATTTCTTACGCACTGTTCCATTTGCAGAGTTGATTAACATACACTACGTATGTATATGAGCATTTTAAAGTTGACTGTCTGACTGTGCGACTATATGTTTAGGTTTTGTTTACTTAATCTAGCTTCTGGCTACCAGAATCCAACAAGTATATCGGTCCTCCTTACCGTCGGGCCGAAATGTACGCTGGCCGCGTCGCATGCTGCCCCCTGGTGAATAATGGTGAGTATGCCGACGGGCCAAACAGACGAATGGACGCCAGACCGTTACATTAAGATTAAGTTTCCGTTTCCGCTATAGATAAAGTTACGTTCTTGTTGTTGTTACCCTAACGACAGTGTTACCTATTACCAAATCACACGCACAATAGTCAACATCATCAATGAATAAACAAAGCTCATCATGTCACACTGGAGCTAGCAAAGCCAAACAGTCATAGGGCCTACAGCTTACGGACAGCCTATAATACAGCTAACTCGATTTTTAACATGCATGAAAAAATCATGAATTAAAGCATTAACAATTTACAACACGCTTCGCCTGCATGCTGTGCACAGACACAGTCTATTGCTACAGATGTCGCACGCAGGATGGTCTGGACGCACACGGGTGAGCTGTACAAAAACGGCTGTACCGATCGATATGCCGTTTGGGGAAGGCTGACTGATGTGGGTCCAACGAACATCCGAACCACGTATTACATGGGGTGCAGATATCTCCGGGGATCGGGGAACTTTTAAGAGGGGACATGTGCCGGCCCATCATAGCATTGATACCGCATGCAAATGTGTATGTACAGCGAACGCGGCGAACCAAAGTGTCAACGCGCTGAAGGAAAGCCACAAAGCTTAAGCTGCAGCAAAATACTTGCTGTTCACGTTACACAAAACATGGCTGAATGACAGTTATGACGGTTAGTAATCAACTTGTTCAACACCACATTCGGAATACATATCACTGACATGCATCAGATGGGCGAACTTTCTTCACAGTAGGACCTAACCACAGACAACAATCAACATTCTGTTTAAAGTCGACTATCAGTAACGTCTGAAACACCAACGTGCAACAAATATCAACTCACTATGATGAGGCTAAGTAAAAACGTAACTAACAGCAAATTAGCAATGAAATAACTGGATTTTATGTGAATAACAAGGTGTCACCTTAACGGGACGTAACATGACTGGCCCGCCGTGCAGCTATAATTAGACTATTAGACTGGAGGCCACATGACGCCATCACCTACGCGGGTGAAGGCGCCTGCAGGCCCCCGTGGAGTGTTAAGATGACGACATACACCAGCGACCGTTACTAGTTTGGCCCGCTGACACCATGTGTAGATGGGCCAGGCATATCAATGCTTCAAACCGTGCCTCCAAAGTCTGACTGTTATAAATGTCTTAACCAATAAGTACTTTGGTAACAGTGCAATGAATATAGGTTCCTTCCCCAATCAATGTCTTCAGTCTAAGAACACCGAAAATTGGCAAAATGCTGTTATAAAGACAGTGCATGCAATAAGAAAGGTGGAAACTACAAGCTTTGTTTTGTTTCTGCAACAAGCCTACCGGTAGCTTTCTGGAGTTACCCCGGGTTAGATTGGCTCCTGTAGCAGGTCTTCGAGTGGGCAGAGGCGTGACACCAACGGTGCTGGAAGATTTCAATGCTGACACAACATTTGGCCATGTTGCACCAAGATAAAATAATGATCATAATAATAAAATAGGATTTGTATAGAGCCGTAAAGTCCGAAGATACAGAGGCGCTGGTGGCATCAGGTTAAGACTGTCTGAACACGTGGGTCTTGAGGTGTCGTTTGAAAGTGTCCACAATACGGCAGGATCTAATGTCAGATGGTAGTGAGTTCCAGGTGCGTGGGGCCACGACCGAAAATGCCAGATTTCCACGCTCATATAACCGTTCCATATAACATGTCAACAATGGAGCCAACAAGTAAAACTATGGCAGCATTTCTTTCTTAAAAACTGCTACGTTTCTTTTTACAAGGCAATATGTGCAACTATGTGCAATTTCATTAAGGCTATCAGTTCCAGGGACTTCATCCCCGTATCTCTTACCTCAGGCTTTGCCCCTAGGCCCAACTGGAAGACTCATATTGACTACATTAACTCACACAATTTTTGCCATGACTCTTGGGCTGTTTTTCTTGCTTACTGGAAAGACTTGAAGGTTACACTGCCAAAATATAAGTGGCGGACTATTCTTACCATCATCAAAAACTATGGTCTATCACATAATCAGCAATCATTTCAACAACCGACAGTGTCAATTCTCACCAGCAAAAGATCCATCATCAAAGTCCATCTCTTCCACCATCACTGGGATGGGTGCCGACCGCTTTGCCGCTGGATACAAACATGGGTGCAGAACTCTGTTACTCTCATACAACTGTTAACAGAATACTACACTACAAGCAGCAACAGTTACAACACTTAAATATGTTATAGTGTTATTTATCACGACTCTAGAGAGAGAGAGAGAGAGAGAGACGGCATCATCCAGTGTGAGCATCTACAGCTACTAATATCAACAGCTAAAACAAAGTAGCCCCATACGGGACTGACGGTCGACTCCTACTTAATGCCAACTCCAAAGTCACGTGACACAAAAACTAGGACAAAAAAATCTGGCCCCGATAAACTTTAGGTATTGCCCCTTAATTTAAGAATCTGTGGTCATTTGCCAGCCCCCATTATAAATGGGGGAGGAGATAGCGCTTGAAAATGACCAAATTTCCGACTTTCAAGGGCTCGTGACCTTGACCGTAACCTTGGATCGGGTCATACTGCATACCGTCAGGCATCACTCATCGACCTCTACCTACATACCAAATTTCATTGAAATCGAAGAAACTTTTTGTGGATGGATGGACGGGCGGACAGACATTTGAGACCCACTTTATTAGGTAGACTTGGAGGAGTTGACCTAACCAGGTATTCACCAGCTTTTTAGCCTGCATCAGTAACATCTATCAAAATACCAGTAATTAAATAACACTGGCTGTACTGTAAAAACCTTTAATTTGGCTGCTCTAAAGGTTGGCCACTTCACATGCAAAATTATTCTGGCACCTGTTATTTTGGTGAATTCAAACCACACAATTCCAACATAACATACTACACCAATTAACGTTGGTATAGTATGGATATTTACACCCTTTAATCCCGCATTTTTGTTTAGCATGCAAAATAAAGAGCACGCAAACATTAAACATTTTACAGTAATTATGCAATAATATTGAAAAACAAACCTGAATTCACCCCATCTTCAGCAGATTTCTACAGTAGACACAAAATTAACAAAAGCTGAGAATAAATTCATGTAATGAACCCAAATTCTGCAATTGTACATCATCTTACAAGATTGATTAACTGAGTTAAGGTTTCACATCCCAACCAGCAGGAAATAGGTCATTTTGTAGATGTTCTTCCCAGCCAATCTCTTGGCTTAGTACTGAAAAACTAAATCTAATGCAACAAAGGCAAACATGCATCATCTTATCAGAGTATTCCAACATTTAAACAGTATTATTTTTAAAACAGAAATCTTGCATGCAGGCTCACATGGATTCTCTAGTTTACGAACCTGTGTTATTGCATGTCCTAAATTCATCTGACTCGTACCAAATGCCAAGGACATAAGGTGACTAAAAGTGAACTAAAAGTGTTCGTTTTGACGGCCGTTTACCACATGAACTTTGGTTAGTTTCCTTCAATCCTCTCCTGCCATGCATTCTAGAGAGAACTTCTGGGAAACTAACATCATGCATGATCTTCATAATTCTTCTGAAGTTCTCAAAATTAATCCAACTTATTTTATACTGTCAGGAGTACAAAGAACCTGCAAAAATAATGTCACCTGGTCTCTGCCAGCAATCGGAGGTGCAGGAACCTCCATCAGAAGGCTTCGAAGCACAGGATGATGGCTGTTGTCTATAGAAAGATCATTCATAGTGCCTGTGATATGTCCCACTGGCGACAGGACACTCAATATTCTGTCCCTTGTTGGTACAGCAGAAGGCATTAACCTGTCATTAGCCACTGATGATGGCAAAATGGACTTCAAAATGTGTCCATTGCTGACTGTCTGCAGATGAACTGGGGTGCTTTTCAGCTGCAACGCTGCAATTTGACTCTTCTGAGCCATGTCTGATGATTTTGACATCTCAGCAATGGGTCCATCATTGTTCTCATCGACTTCAGTCACGGCTTGTTTTTCAAAAGTAGCACCTGCCGTTTCCAAGCAGTAGGCAGCACCAGGGTGGACAATACTTTGAGCTACAGCCATTTGTTTTGAGGTTGAACTAGGAAGATGAGTTGGGTAACTCAATACAGAGCTGGCTGGAATGGTCAATGGCAGAGACGAGCATTGTGTGGTGTCATGTCCACTAGCTCGTTCAACAGCCGGAACTTCAGTAAAACCACCCACGACACTCTTGACAGGCAATGAGCTCCAATCATCAGTCACAGATGGTGGCCTTGCAGCAGCAGCTAATGTCGAATATGAAGAAGAATATTCGCCGACGTTTATTGTACGTGGCAAACCAACTGTAACTGTGGACTGCTGATAAATCGACGTATCTGTAAACACTCCTCGTGGACGTTCAGTACACGAAGGTGGTCCATCAATAACATCCTCGCAATTTTTTTTCAACTCTTGCTCAACAATGCCTGTGTCCAGAACATCCAATAAAGGAGCACAGTTGTACTCAGGATTGTTAATAATGTCAGTGAGACTCAGGTCAATATCAAGCTGTTCAGCACTGCTCTGATCGGCCTGTTTTTCGACACTGGCATCGGCTGCTGTCTCCTGTAAGCCATCCTGCCAGTGATGCAAACAGGCAGCACCAACATTATGGGCAACAGTTTTACGAGTTTCACCATCTTCCGTAACACTGTCTTCCCTGCTGCCACAGACATCAGAACGGACTTCAAGGATGTCTGTTGTAGTAGCCAGCAACGAGTCGCCCACTGTAGGTCGTTTTTCTATGTTCAACTGGCTTACCAGATGTTCGTCAAAGGACAGTGGTTGGAGCTGATGACAAACAGATACCCTGTCTTCAGATTCCGTCACTGATGACAACTGAATGCAGCCAGCTTCACCATCCTAAACACACATTTTCATCATGCCGAAATACAGTCAGGCAGACAAATATAATAAAGTGCTGAAGCACATGCAAGCGCTCACATTATTTCCACCGTAATTAACTGACTATACTTCTCCAGCAGAGGAAATAAAAGCTCATTGTACACATACGAGGAACTGACAAACTCAACGGCAAGATTAACTGGTATGAGTATTACGCAAACTACTCATTAAAGTTAAAGAAATAAAATAGTGAATCATAATATTTAAGAAACTAGTTACCTCCATGCACTGTTCCTTCAAATATGTTCCTACAAAAGCATTACCAACGTCATCATTATTGCAGAGGCTATAGTTTAAACATTATATAATAATACAACAATTTAATGCAAATTTGAAAAGATGCAATCACCTTAGGTTTCATGACCGACAAAAGAAACCTGTATTCCCAAACTGCATACCGGTAATAAAATACACCAGTGTGGCCGACTAAAGTCTTTACACGCAATTTCATTCTAAGTATCGTCACGAGACAGCATTAACAAATTACTGCAAGGTGAGACAAATATGAAATACTTACTATGATAATCATTCAGTTTTTGTTTCCAATCAACAGGCAAGGAGCCATCGAGCTTTATGACGTCGACAACACTTTCAACAACGTGTGCCCGCTCTATCAGTAGCTGTTTGTCTTCAGCCGTCTCAGCCAACTGACTGACAAGTTTCTCTGTAATAACATGAAGACGTTATCTCTACCGAACTGTAACAATGAAACTGAAGCGTTGATAAATGATCATTTAAGACCAATCACACACACATTATACTTCAAGCCACACAGTGTAACCATTTCAATTGTGTACTATTGCTATCTGTGGATCACAGATATCTGTACCCTGCAGCATATTCCCAACAGTATCACTCTAATCAGTATATTTTAAAAAATAAACCTACAGCAATCGGCCATTTCTGTCATGCTGCAGGTGGAAAAACAGCCAGCTCTTGGAATTAGACTGGTCAAAATTAGCTAGAACTGTCAGGTCTACTACAAAACAACACTGCATATATGCCATGTTTCATGACTTTACTTAAAAGCTATCACCTGACAAAAGTTCTGTTCTGTATTCAAATGTCTGTAGTGTAGATTCAGCATCAGCAGTAAAACTCACAATCTAACGGCAAATTTCTATCACTGATACTGTGATAAAGTGACTTCTCAGCATGTCAAAACTTCCTAGTCATACTCAGCTATCTGTGTAATTTGAACACAAAATAAATACCTTTAACTACTGATAGAAGATTTGCATCTGATTCAGCAAGAGATACAAATTTTACGAGGAATCTGATCTTTGAGTTGATACGGTGCATTACATCACTGATGGGATTCCAGTTCAGCTGCTCGTCATCATCTTCCACCTGCTGCGGAGTACCTCCACGGCATGACTTGTCAGGTGTAAAAGATCCGCCACTAAGCTGCTGCAGCGGTGTTCTCCGAGACTGTGTATATTGAATACTGCCGCTGTGAATGCTTCCACTGTTCAGCAATGAGCTACTTATGTTAGACTGCATTGTGGGAATTCCGGCAACGGCTGCCACTGTCTCGCAACTCAGTTGGCACTGAATGCCATAACCACCTGGCAATGAGCTGTATTGTGGCATCACAGATATTCGAGACATGGTGGATTCACCAGATCTCAGCTTTGAGACGCCACTCATTCCAGGTATCATACTGCCAAGAGACAGTTCACCACTGCTTTGGTTCCAGTCTGTCGACCCAGAACTATATTTCTTCTCCTCCGGTTCGCCTGGATATGATTCCTGCAAATTCAGTAATTTATCTTCGTCTGGATCACCAAGAAGTCCACTTGATAAGAAATGGTCAGAACGTCGGACTGAAGACAGCTGACATGTGGCATTTTCCTTCTGCATCTACAAGAAAACATGCAATAAAAAATTCAGCAAAAAGTTGCATTAAATACTTGTAATGGTTTTCATCTGCAAAGGGAACCCATACAAAAACAACCCCATCAAGATGATGCCAATACTTGGTACCCATGATCACGCTCCAGACTACCAAATAAAGGTATTGATTCAATATCTGGCATCCCTTCATAGTAATCCGTGGTCATACAAAACAGGGACTTTGTCATATCAAGATCAGCAATAATAGAATGAACTTCGGATTAAACTGACCAAATATTTTCTGACAAGGTGACACAACATGGGAACAAGCATGTCTTTGATTGGTTTAGATCCACTGTCACCGTGTTCTTTTATCTTGTTGTTCGGGTCCAGAAATGGCACATCTTCTGGCCAATCATGAGGCTTCTTTTCCCACATTCCTTTCACTATGACAAAACCACACCACAAACAGTCATTCTCCAATTCACAATCTACAACTTGATGTACAAAATCACACAGAAACTTCCCAGTTCAAGTCAAGAGCTATACAGTGCCAAAATAAACAAATGAATCAGGGTGCCGTCGTATGGCAAAAACCTCAAAATCGCCCGAGGAACTTAAATACTGATGTAAGCCCTGCACACATCCTGTTGGTAAATACATAAAGGTCTACATTCGAGTACGTGAGCTGCATTCAAGATGTGGATATAACAATGGTATCAGAGAGAGCTTCAAGTGTCAATCAGTGAGCAAAGAAAGTCCATTAAGCGAATGCAGAGGCTGAGATTCCAGCCACACTAAATACTTCCATTAATCATCCTGGAGGGTCAAAGGGCAACCAAATAACCAGGTTTAACCCACATGTGTGTGGGCTACTGCAAGGTAGAATATTTGTAAAATAATCTAAATGAAACAAGGTGTCACCATAATAGGGCATAACCCTACTGGCCACCGTGCAGTGTCGGGGCTCGCGACGACAGCGCCCGTTACTAGTCTGGCCCACCTAGCCAGTAATAAACAGATGGAAACTACATCATACAACACATCTTTCTAATTGTCATAATTTTCACACTGTTTCTCAAACTCATACTGCTTTTAACTACCATTTTATTTAGCCTCACCTTTCCGTGAAAAACGTCCATAATGGTGTGGATAAATTTCCATCAACAAAAGAGGAATAATGTGTCGCAGCGTAGTAACGGGGACGTCTTTGTAAGAATGAGACTGTTTGAACTTTTCAATGAAATCCTCAATTTCATCCTTTTTACTTTTGCTATTATCTGCAACCATACACAAAGCTAAGATTCACAAATTGTCCAGTTGCATGCCCTGCAATCCACAAAGAACAATAACTGTTGCATAATTTCTAAAGCACAGTTTGCTATATTTGTAAGAACCGAGTACTTGGTATAAGGTCGGATGTCAGAAAGATCAAACCTCATGGGGTTTCAGTTTAACGTTGCATGCATAAAATTGTTTCTTTCACTGTCAGTAATTTAGCCATCCATCTCTGTAAAACTGCTCATTTACTGCACAGTTTTCAGATTCACATGTGACGCTATATTCTGAAGAATGACAACCAATTTCCTGTATGGACACTGGACACTTAAGTGAGACAGACACAAGCTGGAAGTAGACCTTCACAACATATCCCTACATGCATCGGTATCACTGAGTAAAACCTTGTTCCAACAAAATTCTCCAGTTCTAAATTGCTGGTGCCAGCTAACATGGCATGGCCTATATATTGGACACTGCATTCACTAGTCTACAGCGTGCTCCTTGTTCATTTGTTGGTTCTGGCTGGCTTTCTCCACATGCTCTCCACGTTCTCGTTGGTCTACCTCAGTCTTAAATACTCCACTTCATGATCCATGCACCTTTTCACCCAATCATTCTTGTCGTTTCTTACATCATATCCATATCATCTCAATCTGTATCACTATAATAATATCACCTATTCATAGTCTCTCAACTCATTACATGTGAAATGTCTGTTACTTCAACACCATTCATCCATCTAATCGAATGATTAGACAAATGAATGGTGCTGAAGCATGATGATTCTCATCTGAGCTCACTTAAATACCTGCTGCAAAACAACTTTAACAAGAAAATCAGCTACTGCAGAGGGACTGCATGACGTGCTATGTTAGTAAATTCGTGCTATGTTTCACGAGGTATAAGAGTTAGAAAGGTTTCAAACAGCAAAAGTGACCTTCATGGTCACTGACAGTGGTGCCATCCAATGGGCCACATACGATTTCCTATTAGTCTTCCACTGCAATTATTTCTCTATCTTGCAACATTTCCGAGATAATATCACTTATTTCCCAAAATTTAAACAGCTCACATGACCCTGAACACGTCCTTTTCGACGGAAAGGGGTTACGTGACCCTGACCACGCCCATTAGGGTGTAGTCTGTCATCCCAAGGCTAGCATTTGATATATTCTACCTGCGAACAAAATTTGGCGACTGTCACTTCAGCCGTTCCAGAGATATGATTGCGGACATTGAAACTGAAAATGGCCATTTTAGGGGTGGTTAGTCATCCCTAAGCTAGGATTTCTCTCTACATGTGTGCAAAATTTGACAATTCTAGCTTAAACCATTCCAGAGATATCATTGGAGGGCCACAGCCCTAAAATTTAAAGTAGGTCAGATGACCACGACCACGCCCTTATAACGGTTATCTGTAATCAATATGGTGGGACTTAAAATAGCCTACCTCTGTACAAAATTTGACCACTATAGCTTCAGTCGTTCCAGAAATATGGTTGGTGCCCATCAAAATGTAAATGGTTCACCCGACTGGACCACAAATCATTGTCATCCTGGGCTAGCACTTGCTATGATCAACCTATCTACCAAATTTGAACTCTCTATATCTACTCACTACAATGATATGAACTGCAATAAAAAGATGGAAATGGGTGGCTTGGGGCAGTTAGATGTCACTCAAGGTCACTGAAAACAGTGCCATTCGATAGAGTGCATACGAGTTCCTATTAGTGTTCCATAGTAATTATGTCCCTATCTTGCACCGTTTTTGAGATATAGCGAGATATTGGTAGAAAATCGCCGAGTTGAACCTACCTCACCTCTATTTGGCACCTCTGTTGAGGGTGACCCCATTGAAATTTCGCCCAGATCATTGTCACCAGAAAACTAGAATCCCTGGGCTATCGTATGGGGCTGT
>Ga0209363_1001193_pt1 | contig 12072 bp, 6 predicted proteins | sample WorMetexBAHAMAS3_FD_187385 | JGI IMG/M metagenome (GOLD analysis project Ga0209363, IMG submission 187385) | Marine gutless worms symbiont microbial communities from Max Planck institute for Marine Microbiology, Germany - Inanidrilus exumae... | ecosystem: Host-associated > Annelida > Digestive... | reverse complement strand
GTACTCTCTCAGAGTACTTTCCGTCTAGTTGTTATATATATTTTTTTAATTATCTTACCTCAAGAATTGATACTCATTAAATGTTAATATTTATAATATAATTCTACCTTTAAAGGCGCGATATAACCTACATTGTGTTGAAAGCGCCGTTAAACTCCAACCAACTAACCAGTGTTGCTTGGGCAACAGGAGTAAAATGCTCAATGAGTCCCAAATGCTCATGTCATGCTGTTTAAACGATATACGGAAATTTTTAATACATGATGTAACAGTTGTGCTTTACTCGATGAAGAGAATACACAGTTTTTCTTTTTATTTTGTTGAATTCGTAAATGATGCTAACCCTATGTAGCTTTGGTTATGTATTTGTGGGTGGATTACATAGGAGAATTACATGATATTCAGTACATCTGTGATGTACAACAGGTGAAGTTGAGTATATTACTAGTGGTGAAACTGACATGTACGTACAGGTTAACCTGACGGAGCCGATCTTGTCTCGTTTTGACATCCTCTGCGTGGTTCGTGACACCGTCGACCCAGTCGAGGACGAGCGACTCGCGAGATTTGTTGTCTTCAGTCACATCCGCAATCATCCCAACGCATCTCCTGAGGATGTTACGGACTTAGATAATGTCAGTTTTTCAGTGTCGTCTACGGTTATGTTTGTGTGTGTTGCATAAAGGTCGTTTTCAGAAATGCTCGACTGCAGTTTTGACTCTGCTACTCATTTTATTATGTAGCTTTTTGTTACCTGTTTATATTTGCAAAAGATAACTCTTTGACTTACTAACTGACTTGACTATTACTTTTATATTCTGAATACTCGCAGTTGTCCCTTCATAACTTTGATGCTTTTGGTTGGTTGGCAGGAAGGACATCGAAAATATGAAAATAAGAAAATATGTTCACAAGTCCTGTTTGAATAAACCCAGCCTGGTATGGATTGGCTAGCCAGGCAGGTTTTAAGCACAATTAGTCAATTAAAATAGTGGCAGTAATAGTAGGAGCAGCCGCTTCAGAAGTCACAATTAGCTGATATTAGAAGTGCTTCTGTTAGAAGGCTGAAGACTGAATGTGGATTGCAAATGTAATCAACATTTTAATATCTGGAGATGCTATAGCTGAGTTGATTGTGTGGACTGGTCTTGTTAATGTCATATAACAGTAGAAAGGTTGTATCTCTTGTGCTGTTGTGTTGGAGTGACTGCTCCCTAGGTTAGCCTGTCAGTCTCTGTTGTCCGTAGTCACGGTATAAAATCAATAGATTGTTGGTGTGTGACTGAAGTTGAAATCAGTACAGTTCCGTAAAACATGTAGAGCTTTGGATGACAACAGGCAATGCAGAATACGTTACTTGCGGAGCCGGTGGAGCAAGAGCTACTCAAGAAATACGTGATCTATGCAAGAGAGAAAACGCATCCGAAACTGAATGACATGGATCAGGACAAAGTGGCCAAGATGTACTCTGACCTGCGTCGCGAGTCGATGGTCAGTGCGTCATATTATGTGCTGAATGTTAAGCTGTATTACCCATGCAGACTGCAGTCTAGGGGATATGGACTTGATTGCCATTTGCCTATCTGTTTATCCATATGTTATCTGTCTCAAAAAGACCCGAAGCTGCTAGGATCACCAAACGTGACATACAAATGTTCCACGATTTATTTTGGGGTCAAAAGGTCAAGGTCACAAAAACAGTCCGGCGTGGATCTATCTTTGCACTCTTGTGAGTGCTAGCTTCTTCTAGTTCAAGTTGTCAAAGCAGTGAAACCATTAAATGCATAGTTTTAGAGCAAGATGACTCTAGTTGTGTGAATCTTACTTACTGACAGCAGATGTATTTACTTAATGCTGATATTATGTTGTTGATGGAGATGTCTGTTCTGCCAAAGTGGCTTATATTTATCTCAACTTTCAGTAATTGTTTTCATTTAATTTCTGTTTTATATTATCTCACTATTAAGCAGTTACTGTGTAGTTTGAGTTGTGACGTACAGGCAACCGGTAGCATTCCAATCACCGTACGACATATTGAGTCAATTATTCGCATGTCCGAGGCGCACGCTCGCATGCATCTCCGCGACTACGTGAACGAAGATGACGTCAACATGTCGATACGCATCATGCTAGAAAGCTTCATCTCCACACAGAAATTCAGCATCATGAAGAGCATGAGAAAGGTATTAATAGTTTCCAGTAGTGATAGGATTCTGTTGTTGGGTTTCTGTGTGGTTACTTAGTAGCTGATTTTACTGTGCCAGAGGCATGTGACTGGCTTAATGGGTGTAGCAAGACCTGACGGGATTGTCTTCAAGACAGTAAGTCAAACAGATGCGATGTGCTGTTTTTAGGACGAATCGCCTGCACATAATGCTTGAGATGTGAGCTATTGCTACAGATGTTACAAGGAGCGTGGTCTGTGTTGGGTACATGGGTGGTCTGTGCAAAAAAACAGCTAACTAACTGAGATGCTGCTTAGCTGGCTGACTCATGTGGGTCCAAGGAACCATGTATTAGATGGGGTTCCAGATCGCCCACAAGAAAGGGCATTTTTGAGCGGGGTCATGTGCGCCCCATGGTAACCTACCTATGTATGGCAAATGTGGCTGCCCAGTGTATGCAGCAGACGAATACATTTGCTGCCATGAGGGGTGACATGACAAGATGATGATTCAGCCTATAGCCATATTACTTTGGACACCTCAGTCTCAAACTCAGCAGGAAAATTTGGGGGCACTGTCCGATTCTCGGACGAACCAGGAAAGCAACTATAAAAGATACATGCCTGTATCGCCTATTTCCGCCATCTTCTGATTATGTACAGAAACCTCCACCAGAGATATTATGGCTCATGAGTCATCTGCACAATACACTACTTTGTTGTCTTGAAATTTCTACCCAAAACTAATTCTGTATGAGGAAAAATGTGACGATGCTATTCGCGTGTTGATGGCTGTCGTTACTGCATGTCTGTGTCTGTTGTAGACGTTTTCGCGGTACCTGGCATATCGTCGTGACAACAATGAGTTGTTGCTGTTCATTCTCAAGCAGCTTGCTCAGGATCAGATGATGTTCCAAACTAATCGGTACTCTGCACAGCTTGACACTGTTGAAGTATCAGAGAAAGACCTTGCAGACAAGGTACGGTGCCAGCAAACTATTGTAAATTATATTGTATATTGTTATAAGGGCATCTGTCCTGTAAAAATCTTGTCATTTATCCTTACACGTTCTTTTTTTGGATTAGATGGAGGAAAACACTCACCAGGCAATTAATTGCCCAACTCGGGTTCACCTAGAAAATGGTTTTATAATGGAGTATGGCTGCTATGTGTGAAATATTTAACCCTTTGACTTGCGCCGAGTAGTAAGTAAGTAAAATAATTGATATGACACTGTCGGTTTTGTCCGGAATGGCACTGCATGTATAAAAATACTGCTGCAGCTGTCTACTACTAATTAAGCTGTTAATTTGTACAGGTAATTAATTCTAGCTGTACACTGTGATGTAAATTAACCTACTCCTTCGGATGCTGGACCATAAAATGGTGTAATGGGCCAGCTTGTCCAAGCTGATAAATTGGGAGATTTCATTTTCTTAATTGATTTAGCAAAAGTGTTTTGTCACAGTGCGTATTACACACATGCTGTTGCTAATTGCACACATCAACAAAGTTAGTGAACATCAAGTTTGGCTAGTACTGTACTGAGATTGTTGATATTCGTGGTCTACCTACCATCGTGGTATGTAGCCGGCCATCAAGGCCAACTGCCTCCTACCCTCAGCGTGGTAGGAAATGAGTACCAACCAGTTATGATGTTCTGCTGCTGTGGAGTAAAGGCAGCTACAGTTGTGGATTAAACATATTGTTGTTGCAGATGCACACCATACACAAATGCCTTAGAGATAGATGTGATGCAAGCTTTTAGCTACTGACATTGAATGGTTTGATGCTTAGGCACGTCAGATCCGCATCAACACTTTGACGGAGTTCTACAACAGTGCCATCTTCAAGAACAACAGTTTCACTTACGACACCAAACGAAAACTCATCATTCAGCATCTGTAACATTACGTCCGCATTTGTTGACATAGCTGTGACTGATGCGTTCCAGTAGTTCATACACGCCGAACAGCATATTACAACAAGAGTGTGGCTTTGTTATCACTTCGTTAGCATTCTCCATAATTTTCTGTTATCAACTGATATCGATATTGTGACAGCTGCTTGCTGTCATTAAAACTAGCAAACGTACATGCTGCATGACTTGGTCTGTGTACAGCAATCGAAGTCTTGTTGTATCGTATTTAGTTTTTTGACATGTAGAGTCCAGTTTTTATAATTAACACTATGGGTGAAGGACGACTTGCCTATAACTTTGCCAAACTGTACCATATGAAATTAAGACTTGTCTGACATAAAAAACTTGTGGCTCTGAATGACAAACATGTTAAGATAACTGCGATTAACATGTGTTACTTGTACAAAGTGGGACTGAGTCTGTCGTGGGACCAAGAACTAGCAGATGTGGTTTGTATAGTCTTGATTTTTTTGTGTATGATAACGTAAATAATATACATCCACACATCATATTTGAACTGAATCACATAATCAAAAGCAAAATGTACATAAAATAAATCAGAAAAGTCAGACGTGACGAGAATTCTGTTCAAAAGTCATAATCAGCTTACATTTCCAGTACTGTTCACCTGTCACTGCTTGGCAGGCAACTCTAACACAACCGTCTTTCCTTATCTACAGAATACGCTCACCCACTTCATATCATCATCAATGCAGAGGTATAAACATTACCCTGGAACATAACAACCTGATGTTTGCTGACAATGTTCAACATCATGGATAACTGAACACAGCTCAAGTGCAGTCATACTTACTACACCGCATAACAGTGACACAGTCAATACTCAAATGCCAAGGCCTGGATCCTGTAGGCCAAGGCCCGGATTGTTGTGGCCGCCGAAGGCAAGGCCATTATATATTACTGCTGTAATTTATTTTTTATTTCGTCAGCATAGATGAAAGACCAGCCATGGGATTTCAACCGAACTTGGCCAGTAGGTCAGAAGTGGTGTCGGTGTTTATCCTAAGTTAATATTTTCATAGACTTTTACATGTAATTTATTAAAGCAATGTTATAACTTACTAAGTCTTCCTATATATGTATATATGCAGACAATTCTGTAGATAAATGTTAAGTCATTTTTGAGAAATTGCTTTTTCTTATTACGGTGATCATCCTAAGTTTATCTTAAGATTTTCCTAAGTCACACTTTATCCTAACTTCTTCCTAAGCTTGTCGTAAGATTTTTTGTGAATCAGGCCCCATTCAAAAAGTTGTGTTTACAATACAGATGATCATTGCCTTTTAGTTTTGTAATTACAAAAGCAAACTGTTATCAGAAGTCCTTTTTTACTTTATGCACTAATAATTATCAGGTATGTATGCACAGAAAGACTAAGGCATCGTATTCAAGGCAAACAACATGTAGACTTATCCTTAAGGCCAATCTATCACAGTTCCACGCCTCCAGGGCAATAAGTGTAGGCTCCCACCTGCAAACTCAAGTTCTGTAATTTTTCTGTTAAATTTCAAGGCTTTCAAAAGCCTTGGAAGTCACTTTGGTTCATGAAACTCTTAGAAATTACATGACATGTCCAGAAGTTACTGAATAACTTTGGCTGCCCTAAAAGTTGACTACTACTTTTAATTTGGCCAATTCAAACCACACAATTCCAACACATGAGTAATTTCAAATCGCCAGTAAACACCGTTTGATTTCATAGTTTTGTCTAGATCGCGAAAGCGCATGCGAAAATTACGGGCTTTACAGTATACAAAGTGTGTAGGCCTATTTTTTGCCATTAAGTATGTGTTTTACACGATCATACATTTTGTTTGCTTCACATTTGCCCGTTTTTATGCTATTCAGTTGATAACAGCTGCTGTTTTCTCTACCTTAAATGTAGCCAAGTTACAAAAACATAGAAAAATGGTTACATTCTAAAAAAAGTCCTGGGACTTTACTTTGGAACATAAACAGAGTGGGAACCCTGCAGAACACTACTGACCAGTCATCCAATGATTTGTTCATGCGTAAAGTGGACTTTCAACTTACAATCAGGAATTGTGGCCAATGATCACAATGTTGTGCACACATCAGATGCATACAGTTATCTGTGCATTAACTGCACTGCACAATGCAGCGACATTAAAAAGCTGAAAGTGAAGTCTTGAACATTGTTATCAGAATACTTAGTATGACTATAAAAACGCATAAAACAATGCGAGCAGCAATCTACAAGGCTTGGTCAAAGTACCACACCAAACGTTTGGCATTGGCAGAAAAAAAATTGTTTGCATCATAAATGGAACAGCACGAAACAAAACTCTGCCACTAAATTGGACTCGAAATCACTGACTACTAAAACAATCTATCACAGTGCAACAATAAAATAATAAATGACGGTAACTTGACAATACCATCAAGAAGGAATAAACAAATTATAGACGCAGCTAGAAACCACTGCAGTACAAATAATGATGATCAATGTAGTCCGCAGATGTTTGAGTTTTGCAGTCAACTTCCACAACACAGAGGATCCTGGCATTCTGATGCCTGCTTGCGACGCATCTTTCGCTCTTGACTGGACAGCTGCAGAGCTGCCTGCAACCAACCATACATCATCTGCCTCATCAGAGATACACAACACACCTTAAGTCAGTTTTATTTTTGGCAAGACTTACTATAGCCAAAGCTTACTTCGTATATATTCTATGGAAAGCTGGTCTTTGTTTTCCACTGGATGCCTTTTTCTCATGTAGCGGTAAACTCACGTGACAGGGTTTTACTGACAAAAACTTTTTGTACTTGGGTTTGTCCCATTCTGGAATAATGTTCACTGGTTTAGTCACCTCAGTTTAAATACCTTATTAATAAAGTTGAACTTGTTCAAAGATTTTTTACTAAAAGACTGAAGAGCAATTGAATGCCTTACATTTGAAATCTTCAGAATCTCGTCATTTGATTACCGACCTTACTCTGGTGATTCAGATTTTACACAGTCGCTATGATACCCAGATGTTTCTTACTCTTAATACTGTTGATAAGTCCATAACTCTAGGTCATGCTTATAAATTAATAAAATAACATTGCAGTATTGATGCCATTAAATATTTTTTTCATCAACCGCATTATCAGCGTCTGGAACAACCTGGCTGATATTGTGGTCCATTCTCCAACTGTCCATTTTTAGACATCATCTTATCACTTTCTTACCACAACAATACATGAGTCAGCATCGATAGATGCAGGACTCGTTACAAGTCTGAATTTCATCTCAGAAAACTGACAGTATTATAAAATCTTTGACACTGGCAGACTGGTAACAGTAGAAATACAGACATCTCATTAATGCATCTTAAAAACGTCGGCTTATGTTGAGCATCAGCAGATGCATCCGGACACTGAAAGATTCTCAGTGTTTTGTGCAGTGAACGTGTGTCAGCTCACACGATCACTGAAAGAGCACGTTTAGGCGTAGACAACCACAGCACATCGTGACTGTTGTTTTCATGTGTCTAGTTATTCCACCACACTTAATGAGGACATGACAGATTAATTGTACATGTACAAACATATTTCAGTTTTGCATTCTGCAGCACGACAAACGCATGGAAAAAATAAAACCTGCCAATACTTACAAACAAAAAACAAGTATGGTGGACATAGCAGACAAGTATCACATAAATGTACATGTAACGAATGAACTTAAACGTATAAAATCTAGCTGTTGATGTGAAAGTAGCTAGGAAAGGAAAGCAGTGGTGAGAAAGGAAACTTGACTCACATGAGGCCGAGGAATATACGTGTTGACAGCATCGATGCCAAAGTCGACACGTTCTTCGCCACAGCCGTATGCCAGTGGTGTCAATTTGATGACTGTGTGAAGCGGAAAGTTGATGTATGGCAACTCATCTGTTACACCAGCATTCAAACACACTTCACTCAGTGGAATGAATAAACTGCATACTTGTCATTGGGCAGCTTCGGCAGCAGCGGTGTTGATGAATTAACATCTAGAGACATTACTATAACAGAATATCACAAGGATGTTGGTCCTCCTTACTGTCGGGCTGAAATGTATGATGGTCGCGTTGCGTGCTGCCCTCTGGTGAGTCTGTGTCCTGCAGGTGAAAGGTAAAAAAGAAAAGGAAGAGTGTTTATATAGTGCCATTTATACTACGCATAGTATCGAAGTGCTCAGACATGGATCACACAGTTTTACCTGCAAATTACACCATGCCTGCCTTTCTTTCGTTAGCGTTCACCAGATGACGCCACCCCTAACTGAGGTAGCAGACATCCAATTGCAGCTTACTACTCATTTATCGACTCCGAAGGGATGAAAGGCTGAGTTGGCCTTGTTGGTTGACCTATAGTGGACGGTTTATCCACATAAGTGGTCACCCATCAGCTACAGATCAAGCGCAGGACAGGGAAAGTTTACCAGCCAAAGACGACGTTCTACCGCTGACAGGACACAGACGCACGTTCTACACTTTCTGCTAGGTCAGCATAATACTGTGAACAATCAGAATATTGCAAGAAACTGCAATTACATAGAACGTGACCCCCATGATGCCGATGTTATATAACTTCGACAGACATGAGGACAAACACAATGCAAACCTGTGTCATAGTTGAGGAAGTAAGCAAGGAGACACCGTGAGATTGCCTGATGACAGACAACGAGGACGTTCTGTTGACGTTCCAGTTCCATCATGACAGGCTCCAGTCGACTCACGACGTCCATGTACGACTATTGTGTGCACACAACACACAGCATAACACACTCATGTATGGATCTGAAGCTTGCAATGTCACAAAGTAAGTAAGTAAGCTTCTAAAGACACATGAAAACAACAGTCACGATGTGCCATGGTTGTCTATGCCTAAACGTGCTCTTTCAGTGATTGTGTGAAATGTCTAGCTGACACACGTTCACTGCACAAAACCTGGATCCCATATACCAGACTTGTTACCAATGCCACTGTCACGGAGACTACAGGTTGCCCTCCACCTTCATCACTGATTGAGGCACGTGGCATGGGCAAATTCTAAATCTAGCACGTGCTTGATCAGTGCAAAATGCCACAATATTCTCTGCTGAAAACGAAAATGCGGCAGTGCCTAGTTTTGGCTCTGAAAATGAAAACAAAGATGAAAAATGAAACTGAGTTAAGTCTTCTCTTTTTCACCAGAGTAAAAATGACAGTTTTAAAATTGACTATCGTACAAATAGGCATAGGACTGCCAATTATCAGTGGTATTCTTATGTGATGTACTTAGCAATAAACTGGAACATAATGCTAACAAAGAAATGTCTTCATATGTACAGCAAATAAATTAACCTCTCCATACAGGAAGCGGTAATGATATTTGTCATTTTGACGTTTTCTGAATTCCTCAGGATACTGGTCATGAAATTCATTGTACGTCAAACCATCTGCAATACCCTGTGAACAGAAAGAACCGGCAGCTGTTACTGATGACTACTGTGATACCGACTGTAGCAAAATCTTTGAATGACTGACAGAAACCTTTAACTATCAGTAGGTTTAGATATAATCAGCTGCACATACAATCCAATATAATTCTCAAACAAAATGACTGACTTTAGTTTAATACTGATACATTTTACTATTCACCTTACTAATGCATCTTGGTTAACCCAGGTCACCTGACAAAAAAGCTGCTGACTTGGAATATAAACTTCCATTACGGGAAAACTGAAAAAATGACAAACAGATAGCATCGAAAAATCACACTCATAAGTATAACAAGAGAAAATAGACTGACGGCATCAAGTTCGTTGAGAGCCTTCCAATGTTCCCGAGATACATCGTTGGTGATGAAAGACGTTGTGTCGATCGCATGTTGACCAAGGCTTGTCCACACCCGCAGATGATCCAGCTGTTGTTCTTCAAAGTATTTACCCAACGCTACTGCATACTGTGCACAACCACAAAACAAAATATATGTTTAAAAAACACTGGACCCCTTATACATTTTCAAACAACTCCAACAAACTGGGCACAATATCAATATTTTTGGCAAAAAAAAATCATGTTTAATCTGTACTAATTGACACTTAGCCTTTCAAAACAAACTAAAGCAAAACACTTTCAGTTTTCTTTCTTTAAGTGGTCTGTTTCCACACATAACTCAAGGTCAGACCACGTCTTCCACAAGCAAAACTGAGCTTTGTGGGGCAGTAAACATGAAAATAAAAGACTATCTGAAGTTTTTTCATGGCAACCAGGACGTTTTATTGCACTGTAAGCAATGGGATGGTTGTCTTAGCATATGCACAAGGCGTAATGTAATACAACATCAGCCATACTGCAGAAATAGTGTGATCAAAAAATACCACATAAAAACCAGTAAAAAGCAAATTAAACTACAGCATAATGCTTAAAAATAAGGTACTAATAATACTGCTTATTTTGCTGGTAACTCCAGCCATGCACATCAGTCATATTTCTATATTACACTGGTAACTTAAAATGCCAAAGTGGTGACAAATCCTAAGCAAAGCTCGTATCTTTAATCATATTGAATCTACCAAAGTCTAACGTTATAACGTGATGTTATTACAGCAATAATTGAAAAGTTGCTAAAGTGCGCAGTACCCATCTAACATAAACGCACCTGCTGTCCTCGTTCAGTAAGAGCGCCATCATCAGCAATCCTGCCGGCAATGTTACCTTCAGTTTCTCCAGGCTGGACAAAGCAGACACATATGCCTATGTACGCTACACACACTACACTGTAGTGTACAACTACAAAGCAGAAATGCCATTGCACCCATACTAATGCACACTGGGCAGAACTAAAATTCGGCCCCACCGTTGGGTGGCCTAACTACCAACATCATCAAGTCAGTGTTATGCGTTGAACCACTCTTCAACATCACTTTACTTTTTCATTAATTAGGTTAAAAGTGGTAGTGTAAAAATTAAAACCAAGAAAATCATAAAATTTCCACAGCATTTAGCAAATGACACTTTTGTTTTTCTTCACAGCTTCAAAGAAAGTGAAACAATATGAATCAAAAGCCTTCCAACTCACATGGCTGAGGGAATGTAGATTCAATACACTGAAAAATAGTATTCAAATAGTTTTCTGTGTTTAAGGCAACATAATGAAGACGTCAGTAACTGTTGTTCTAAAGCTTTATTCTCAGTCTTCAGAAGGTGTTTCGCTCATACTGTTAATTAGCTAACATTCACTGAAGGAACTTCTCGTCTTCATCGTAAATCCGTTACCACTACTGCAATGGCCATTTCATAGGTGAACCTAGGTAAGCCAACTGTCAACCTGGGTAAGCCAACTGCCCTTTTGATTCAGACGGTAAATGGCACAAAATTCTGCCTTTCCTGACACCAACTACGGTAATTATTCAGTGGACCTTATTCTTTATTTCAACCATCAACTGACTTCTAAGGGAACCGACGTCACTCCAACGACGTCACGCCAATACCTAATGTGTCAGCATGATCTGATGACATCAGTGACATGGGTACTGACTCTTGTTAAACAAGATCAATTCTATCTCTGACAGCAGTGGCCAAACTACAAACTATTCTTACCCGTGTTAGATAGATAGTCTTCGGCAGAACATGAATGTTCATAAGAAAATAAACAGCCCGACTCTGAATGTGTCCTAGGTAGAAAAAAAACACCACATGAGATCAGTCAACCGAGTCTATAAATCAGCAAGGCCAGTGAGTGGCACATGCACAATATCAATGAATGGCACAGTGCTGCTCAGTAGAATGCAGACAAGCGCTTTGATTTAAATCCTACCTACCGAGGCATCCTGTCTCAGCAACCTAGTGGCAAGGCAAGATGAAGATGGGCTTCAGAACAATTTAAATATTAATATGTGTCAAACACCACTGTGATGTACTTCAGCCAGCAGTACATTTCCTGCTAATTACTCTAATTTTTAATAGTACTATCATTTTACTACTACCAACCAT